>Ga0181408_1000422_pt1 | contig 13835 bp, 23 predicted proteins | sample 31SPOviralmetaG_FD_130137 | JGI IMG/M metagenome (GOLD analysis project Ga0181408, IMG submission 130137) | Marine viral communities from the oligotrophic San Pedro Time Series (SPOT) site, San Pedro Channel, CA, USA - 31 SPOT_SRF_2012-02-16 | ecosystem: Environmental > Aquatic > Marine > Strait...
ACAAGATTGTCCAATCCAATACGTTCCAATACCTCAAACCAACTTCCATTACCTACTTCACTAAGGGCTTTAATAACCCAAACTTCTGATCCCTGTGTGACTGCACTGCTTAAATTTGCAATACTATCTGCAGGTTTACGCTGTCCAGTCTTGTCTGTAAAACCATACACCGCAATGGTAATCTTCTCGCCATCAATCTCAGGGACATCCCTAAGTTTTTTAGCAAGTGGTGCTTCCTGTACTCTTGGCTGTGGCGGCTGTGCATAAACCTCTAAAGATTTTTGCGCAGTTGAACCACCGCTGCATCCTGCTAGTAGAAACAGTGCGGACATATAAACTATTAAATTTTTCATTAAAAGTAAAATTCCCCTGCACCTGGAATAGTAATTGTAGTTGTACCATCATCTCCATTAATAGTAAGTGTGATCTCTCCTGTTGTAGTATCCTTAACCCAAGTAATAGTGCTACCTTCTATATCTGCTGTTCCAGTATTTGCACATCCTGAGGTACAGGTCGCAAACATTGCATCAACCATTTGTTTACTCAACGTCGCGTATATACGAGATTCAACATTTTTAATAAACTTATTAAGAGTTGTATTCTCTAACTCTCTTGCTATCCTTGCTGCTTCTGACCGTTTTTCATCCGCAAGTTCTTCTTTGCGATTATGTTGCAGTTGCTCTGCACTTAAAACGTGGTTACTATATCCATTACCATAATGAAATGCTGGACTTTTGTAACTCCATGTAAGTTCACTTGCACTTGCTCCAATCGCGGTCAGGGTTATCAACAAAAACAATAACGCTCTATTCAATGCCTTCTCTCCAATATATTTAGTTTAAAGTGTAAATATTTTTACACCTATATAACTTTTTACTACAACTTATCCGTAGGTATAAGTACTTATATGATTTCTGGACAAAATGAACAACAAGCATTATGGGATGCACTGGATTACTTTGACAGACCCATAGAAGAAACAGGTCTAGTACAAGAATTAGAACGTTTGGAAATAGATAGAATTACTGATGCACTAGATGCTAACGAAGGTAATCGTAGCAGAGCTGCGCGGAAACTGGGTATAGGCAGAACACTGCTAATACACAAAATTAAAAAATATAATCTTTAGATAAATTCAGTTATTTTACGAGAGCCTTGAGGACTGATACTCATTCTAGCACCTTTGATTCCAAAGTTATTACGATCACTGCTATATCTTACCATCATAATAGGCTCATAAGCATCTTCTAATCGCTCACCGTTACTGTGTGTGGGACCAGTGCCTGTAAGTTTGTTACCATCAAACACAGGATCACCTTGCATAATAAGATCAACATTTTGTTGTCCTCTTTCGCCACCAAATGCATTACCATAAACAGCAATGCCACGCAAACGTCCATTTTGTATTTTTCTTGCTAGAGTCATGTTACGCGGCATTGCACCGTCTATGGTGCGTTCTTTAATTGCTTTTGCGAACGCATTTATTTCTTCTTTTGCAGCAGGCATTTCTTTGTATACGGCAGCAAGTTCTCTGTCGCTAAGTCCGCCATATTGTTGAAAATCCTTTGCAGTGCCAGGCACTCCTTTTTTATGGCTTATCCAGGCAACTTCTTTTCCACTTGCATCGTATGCATGAAAGTCGCTTTTAGGAGTTCCCGGTGTACTTGCAAATCCTGCAACACTTACAGTTTTATCACCTATTGTAATTTTGACAGCATCAGCAGCGCCTTTTAATTCTGCAAACTGTGCATTAACACTACTCAATGCTGCATCTTCGTCTCTTGTTGAAAATCCTGCTTGTCTGCCACCAAATTCTGCAGTTTTTTGTAAGGCTGTGAGACTATACATTTTACCATCCTCACCAGCAAACTTTTGTGGTATTTGTCCTTGACGTAGTAATTCTATTGTCTCTGGATCTGGCTTTAGTAATATAGTGGCTTCAGTTGCTCCGACTGGAACAAAAGGTTGTTTATTTTGAAGTTTTTGGATGAAAATATCCAAGTTATTTCTTTTTGATAATTGACCTGATAAATTTGCTTCTTCAATTTCCTGCATATCTTCTGGGATAACCAATGGACCTTTTTGCGTAGACTTTACGCCCTTTACAGGATATTGTGTTAGTTCATATAATAGCATAGTATACTATTTATCGAGTAGCAACCATAGTAAGACTTAGCCCACATACTCGTAGTTTTAGTGTGCCTGTTTGTTCAAACACGACTATTTTAGCACGTTGCCCACTAGTAGTTTCATATTCACAAATGTAATCGTCAGGTATTGCTACACCGCCTCTAGCAAGTGCAGTGTGGACACAGGATTGTAGTTGCTGTTTGTAGTCATCGTCAACCCAACTACGGGCAAGAGCTCTACCAAGTATATCAGGTAGTTGTGCTTTTACTTCTTCACGAGTATTAAGGTCAATGTCCTCATCTACAAGTTTAAATTCATATACATATTCAACAGGGAGTTTTTTCTCATAGGGAACAACTGCATTTTTCATTCGAAAACTCTATTATGTGTATCTGCACAACGGATAAACGTTGCACACTTGGGCAAATGCTTTAGTTTATTAGCACCAACGTAAGTGCAACTGCTACGGATACCGCCAAGTAAATCTCTAACAGTAGATTCCACTGCGCCTCTGTAAGGCACAAGAACTTCTCTTCCTTCACTGCTTCTGTACTCCTTTAGTCCACCAAAATGTTTTTCATTTGCTGCTTCACTACTCATACCATAAAACTGCACAAACTGTTTTTCATCAAATACATGATTGATGCCGTCATGCATCATTTCTTGTGTCTTATATCTTTTTGTAATTACTTGTCCACCGCCTTCATCATGTCCTGCTAACATGCCCCCAAGCATAACAAAATCGGCTCCTCCAGCAAAAGCCTTAGCGACATCTCCAGGACAAACACAGCCGCCATCAGCAATAATATGTCCACCAAGACCATGAGCAGCATCAGCACACTCCATGACTGCGGACAATTGCGGATAGCCCACACCAGTTTGTATACGGGTAGTACAAACACTACCAGGACCAATACCAACTTTAACAATATCTGCTCCTCTTAGTAGTAACTCTTGTGTTTGGTCTGCAGTTACTACGTTGCCTGCAATAATTGTAAGTTTAGGATAGTCAGTTCGCATTTGACTAACAAAGTCTAAAAATCTTTCACTGTATCCGTTTGCTACATCAATACACAAATATTTAATATCTGCACCTTGATACACTGCACGAAACTTTGCTGCATCTGCTTCCATAATACCCATGCTATATGCTGTGTATTCTGCACGTTCTGGATTGTCAACAAAAAAGCCTACTAGTTCTTTTATACTGTAGGTTTTTATTAAACAGGTAAACATATTTAATCTGCCCATTGTGTCAGCCATATCCATAGTGCCAACACCATCCATGTTTGCTGCCATGATTGGAATACGTTCAAAGTTTAGTTTGCTGTTTCTAAATGTATGTGTACGTTCTAAACGTACTTCTTTGCGTGAACCTAGTGTGCTACGCTTTGGACGCAGTAGTACGTTACTGTAGTCCAGTTTGAGATCATTCTCAATGTTCATTTGTGCCTCTTAGTTTGATTCTAGTTTTACTTCTAGTGGATAGCCTTGATTTCTAGCACTCATTAGTACTTCTACACCTTTTTGTTCTGCAATTTCAAAAGGCAATACTGCTACAATACTTGCACCTTCATCACTAATTTCGTGTGCTTTGTCAACTGCACCTTCATCTTCATAGTTAAAAATATTAACTAAACTTTCAATAACAAACTCGTATGTTGTTACATCATCGTTAAGGTAAATTACTTTAAAGTCCTTAGGCGGCTCAATGTTAAGCACTGGGCGTACATTTTGTTTTATTTCTGCGTCGTTCATGTAAACTCCTGATTATGTGAGGAGCGTTTCCGCCCCTCACTTTATACTAATATTTACTCCGCAATTTGCTCAATAGCAATTTTACGAGGCTTTTTTTCTTCAGGAATAATACGCTCTAGCGCAATGTAGAGCATCCCATTCTCAAGTTTAGCACCATTGACAACTACATCTTCTGCAAGAGTAAAACTACGGTTAAACTTGCGCTGTGCAATTCCACGATGTACAAAGCGACTTGTGTCACCTTCGTCAAGTTGTGGCTCATGCGAGATTGTCATAATACCATCCGCTGTCTCAATGTCTAAGTCAGCAAGTTTTACACCTGCAAGTGCAATTTCGATTTGAAAATTGTTGCCGTCTTTGACTATGTTGTATGGAGGATATCCTGTGCTGTTTTGATTGTTCTCAATATAGCGTTGCATATTATTGAATACTTGGTCAAAGCCTACAGCATATGGTGTTAGTTTATTGATGTCGAGTGAGGTTAATCTTTGCATTTTTCGTTTCTCCTTATAAAAGCAAGATATGTTATGAGACCCTTAAAGGCATCTCTAGTTTAGTGGTTAACCGTTGACCACTGCGTGTGTATTAAGTCACAACACTATGATTTGGCCCATATAAATTATATTGACTATATATTTGGCCCTAGCCGCACAGCCTTTGCTGCCGCTTAAAATTATTTATCTTTATTGATTATCAATTTCACGTTTTTTCTTTAACCAACGTGCGCGACCTGCTGCTTTTTTGCGGGCGCGTTTTTCACTTGGTTTTGTGTGATGCTTACGATCACGAATCTCTTGCATTACGCCTTCATCTTGCAATAGTCGCTTTAATTTACGCCATGCACGATTAATATCATTATTGCGTACTTCTACAGTAAGACCGCGCTTTTGTCTTGGTTCTCTATATGCCATGTATTAATCCATTTTATCAGCGGTTCCAGTGGATCTGCTGCCTCATTAAAGTTGAATCTTTTATATGATTCTTTATTATTATAGTAGTATACATTATGTTTGTCAATAAAATAACCTGTAAAAAAGTCACTAAATTGACAATTCATTATAGTAAGATCACTACTATTATATGCATTAGTTATCCACTCTAATGTATTATCTTCAGTAGTCTGGTATACAGTAATAGGCAAAGGCATTCTACGAATATTATCTGTTATACTTTCTATGTATAGGTCACATCCTATTAGAAGTATTGCAGGTTGATTAGCAAAGTAAAAATCAGGTTCTGTTACCACGACGACGTTGGATTGCATTTTCAACTTCCTCTTGTTCTTGAACTGTAAGGTCTTCTATGTCTGTATAACCTTTTACTACTTGATCTGTTAAATGCTCAACATACTCATCATTCAAATATGTATCTGTAATCTCTTTTTCTAACTGCATCCAGTTAGTGCCAGTGTATCTAAATAATTTATTAGGCAATGTATCTACACGCACAAATAAATCGCCCTTGTCAGGATCTTTTGGAAATGCTACACCAAAATCTGCTTGTGCCGCTTTATCTAAGTCGAGGTCCGCTACTGCAGCGAAATTCTTTGTAGGAACCCCTAGTCCTTTTTTGGCTCTTCTGTCTTTAAAAACTGTAGTGTAGAATCTTCTTCAGTTACTTGTGCTTCAAGATCTTCTGCAAAGTCATCTTTTTTTACAAGGTTATACTTCTGCGCCATCTTAACAACTACTTCGTCTCTACGTTCAACTTCTGCTTCTAATTCGCTAATCTTGTTTAGTAATTCTTCAATCTGTGTATGCTGAGCACCTACACCTGCTTCAATTTCATCTAACTTATTTTTATATGCATCACGTTCTCTTTCAGTTGCATGCAACTGATCGTGTGTCTTGTTAAAATTGGCTTGTTGCAAATCGCGTTGTTCTTCAGTTGCAACAATTTTATCTACAAGTCCGTCATTCTCGGCTTTCATTGCTGCTATTGCGTTTGCTAGTTCATCACGCTCTGAAAGTAATCTATCACGTTCTGCCACTAGTTCAGCATGTTTTGCTGGATCAACATTAGCAAGATTACCGTCTAGTAGTTTTTCAATCTCAGCCAATACATCATTATGTTTTTTTAGTTCCATGTCTAATTCCTCTAATCTTGGATCAGTAACTCTTACTACCTTTTGTTTAGGCTTGTTTAATCCACGCTCTTGTCGCCACCATGTAATACTCATTACACCTGCAAGCACTAAACATATTGCAAGTGGATCAAACACTGCAACAATAATAATAATTACCCAGCGTACTGCTTCTTCCAGTTGACTGCGATCCGCTTCGCCATATACTAGTTCTGCTATGTATTTTACAGGGCCAACTTCTGCTTCAAACTGTCTGTAGTTTTTTTCAAATACAAACTTGTCCTCACGCAAACTATCTATAGTTGGCTGTAGTGACTCAATTTGCGTTTCAAGTTCGTCAATGCGTACATCAATATCCTTGTTTGAACTGCCTGCTTGTAGTGTATACTTTGCAATGTTTTCATTTGCACTTGCAATAGTAGGCTCTACAGTTTTGCGTATATCAGCAATACGAGCTTCTACTTGTTTTATTTGATCTGCAAGACGATTGTTTATCTTTGTGATTTCACGTTGTACTGCACTGGCAACACTTATTTCGCCGCTCTTTGCTTTGTCTATATCACCTTGTAGTTTTTGTCGTTGACGACGCTGTTGTTTGCGTAGTTCATTGCCTTTGGCAACCATGTCTGTCGTGCCGCCAAATGCTCCTGTTTTTGCTTGTCCTTGTTTGGTGTAAGCAAGTACATCAGCATCTAAACGATCAAGTTCTGCTTGTGCAACTGCTATTGCATCTGCACTACGCTTTTGTGCATCGCCTAAACGCTTGTTTTGTTGTGAAACTTCTTTTTCTGCTTGCTCTCGCAGTCCAGGAATCTTGTCATTCTCTGCTTTTATCTGCGGTGCTAAACTGTTACGAGCATCTTTAATACGTTCGCGCTCACGGGCAATGAGTGCATCAACTCTGCCACTTGTTTCACCTGCTTGTAGTCTAGTTATTTCTCCTGACCAACGTGCTTGCTTTGCTTGCGCTCTAGCAATCTTTTGATCAATAACTTCTGCTTGTGCAATTTGCTCTGTGCCTACACTGCTTTGTTCAATGTGGCTTTTACTTAGAAAGCCAAACACTCCCATACTTGTAATAAACATAAGCACAATGACTGCACTTGTTAAATAACCTTTGATTATAAATGGCGCACGTTTCCAGTGTATGTGTAGCCATACTGTAGCAAGTATTTTACCAACTTCTAGCACACTGCCCATCAATACAATAGGCAAAAATGCTGCAGCAAAAATTGCTGTGAGTCCTAGTATACTGTAGTATGCGGCAATAACGCTGATACTGATTGCAACTAATAGAGTGAGTAGACCTAAAAACATAACTTTATTATACTACCTTCCGTAAGTAAAAGTCAATTACGAAACGTATTTCTTTACTGTGACTGCCCTCTCTCCACCATTGCCTAATGCTCCTAGTGTTGCACCACGAGCTAATTTGATTATCATTGTATCACTTGAAGTAAGTGGAAAACTGCCTGTAGTTGCGCTTCCATTAATTTGAATAAAGCAGTTTCCATCTGTAGTAACTGCGCAGATTAAACTTTTTGCTGATCCTGATGTAATCTCATGTGTAATTGTTGTATCTACGCCATCAGTAGTAGCAGTAATACTTTGACTACCCAAGTAGTCTTTAACAGGGCCGCCAAATTCTCCAAAATCAGCCATTAGCAAACTACCTTATGAACTGTAATTGTAGGCGTGCTTGCTGTCCCTCTGCAACCTAATGTGTTGCCGCTTGGTATTTTAGCAATAAGCGTGTCACTACTAGTCATTGCAAGACTGTTTGCGGTTGCTGCACCATTAATTTCTATTGTTGCGTTTCCACTACTTGTAATAATCATTGTGACATGTCTGCTACTATCTACACTAGATGAATCGTCTGTGTGCGTGATAGTTGTGGCAACATTAGTATTACTAATACAAGTAATACTTTGCTTACCTAGTGTAGCCTTGATAGGACCGCCATAACTTCCGTATACTGCCATTTTATAAACTCCAAAATCTGTGTATGTATTTATTAAAATAAATACTTGATGCTACTTAAAGAAATTACACAACCCAGCGATATGCAAGAACTTAAAATGCGTTTGACAAGTTTCAGAGACTGGTTAACGCAAGGTAGCCATACACCCAAAGAAATTGCCACAGAACTTGAAAGCAACATTGGCGACATTACCCGTGTTGAAATGGAACTAAGTCCTAATGTTGATAAAGGTGACATGAACGCTAGTGCTGCTTATGAACAAGATGATGATGAAGATGGTGAAATACCATTTGAAATTACACTTGTGTTTAGCAACAAAGAAGATCGCATGGCAGTAAATGATCCAAATCCATTAATAAATCGTATACTAGATATGATGAAACACGAAATGATTCATCAAAAACAAGCAAGAGCAAGAGACTTTGAAGATTATACACAGGGCAAAGATAAACGTAACATGAATTACGAATACATGAGCCGTCCAGATGAAATAGAAGCATATGCTATGAACATTGCTGACGAATTGTATCGTCAAGTAGGCAAAGAAGATGCACTAAAACTACTACGCATGGCAGGCAAAACAGCCCAATTTAAAGATGAAATGGGCAATTTTTTAAGTCCAGACTTATTTGCATACATGGGCATGTGGAATTTTGATAGCAAGCATCCTGTTATAAAACGCTTGCTAAAAAGAATTTATCAGTATATTAATACGCACTAATTTGTACGTTTACATCTATGCTTTCACCAACATTACGACTTCTTGTGCTTGACATCACGCCTCTCAGTCCTAATGCTTCATAACTAATACTATATCCTGCAAGGTATTCTTCAGTGCGTTCATTGTACTGTGTATTGCACTTGCTTACCTGTCTATATCCAGTGATCTCCTGATTCTTTTTGTTCTTCATATCACTGCCGATAAGACCACCAATAATTGCACCTGCTGCACCTGCATTATCACCTTTAACAACATTGTTACCGAGAATACCGCCGATAATAGCACCTTCTAGATCCATACCAAACACCGAACTGTCGTTATTCTTTCCTTGTCCATACACAGGTACTTCTTCAGTCCAACATTTTTGCACAGGTTCTGTTACAGTCTTTGTGGCATATCTTGGCTCTACACTTGTTACTGTGCCACGCACAGTGTATGATTCAGCAAGCGCATTGAGTGCAAATAGACTTACGGCAATAAAAGTACCTGCTGCAATTAGATCACGTTTTAATGTCATTGTTTACTCCTTACCGGACTAGGTCCGTCTGTTTCTAGTTGATAAAACCATCCTGCTAAACTATATCTAGGATGATCTGCTGTTATACTCACAGGACTTATAAAGTGCTTATTGATACGAGTCCCTGTGACTTCACTCACATCCATAATTAATAATCTATTTCCAAAAGGTTCTATACTGTCTACAATAGTTCGTTCATCTTTTCCAAGTATACAAAGTTGTCCGCCCCATTGTGCAAGCCATGTTTCATTAAAATAAAATATATATGCACACCAGCGTCTTGGATCATTATGTGCATTAAGCCAGGCAGTATGATCATAATAACTGTATGTGGGCTGATTTGTAAACATGTTAGTAAAACCTGTTACTTCACTAACAAGATCGTGAAACGTGTAATCAGGCTTTGTCACACTGTAATCTTCTGTAACAATACGATTAAACTCTGTCACGAATCTATTTTTATGTACTTTGTGATGATCCTTTAGAAGCCAATAAGCATAGTGCCAGTAACTAAATTTTCCTCTTGCGTCTTCAATAAATTGTTTATGTATAGGTCCAAATTCATCGCTATCTTTGAATCCATACCGAAACTTGTTATGACTGTTGTGTATACAAGTCCAAACGCCGTATTCCATTTCAGGCACTGCTTTGTACAGTGCTTGAATGTAATGTTCCTCTAAAACATTATCAACAACGCAGTAACGTTTTTCTGCAAAGTCTGCTTTTGCTTGTGCTACATTTTCTCGATTAAACATTAGTCCCAACGATAAAAAATATGATCATCTACTTTTGTAATCAGTGTAATTGTTTTATTCCAGTCTGGATCTACATAATCTGCATGATAGTGCGTTGCACCCTCAACTAGACCACTGTACTTATTAAACACCATTACGTTAAAGGCAATATCCTGAGCCATGCGCCATGCATGATTATTATCTTTGCTAGGAATATCATCCTTGCGTCCATCACAGTACCAACTAAACTGACACATATTACGCTTAGGATAAAAAATACGTTCCTCTTCTGGTAACTCTGGATCCTTTGCAGTTTTCCAACTTTCCCTGATAGGCCCTTCAGTTATAACTTCACATACTGTGTTAGGAAAACGTGTATCCAGCACTCTATTAATTACAACACGCGCAACAGCAATTTGTCCTGCTCTACTTTGATTATTACTTTCAAAGTATATATTCCGTGCCATACAGTTTAATTCGTCAGCATGAACTTCTGTGCCGCCACTGTATGTTAATTCATCTTCATGTGCAACTGCTTGTTTAATTAATCCTGGATCTATTATATAATCTGTATTATCTGATACAGAAGCGACAAACATACTTACAAATACAGCAGTAGTAATTACTCCTACATACTCAAAGAACCTAAACATACGCAACCTCAATAGTTGTTTAACTATTATTAGTATACATTGATTATTCATTGTGTCAACTGTTTTGTTTAGCAATTTCTCTATCGTAATCTTCTTTTGCTACAATGCCTTCACTAACTAATCTTTGTCTATTTGCTTCGTGTGCGGCAACTGTATCAGCCTTTGATCCGCCCGTATAAGGCACTGCATGTCCCTCTTCAATAAGGATCTCAGTAAGCATTTTATCGCCTAAAACAAAGTCACCAAGTATACGTCCAAACTTGCCCTTCATGTCCTCACCATTTTTGTTGATCTGCGTTTTTAAGATCGCTGTTTCGCCCATAAGTTGCCCAACTCTTGCTTTTGCTGCTTCTCCAAACAAGTCCTCAACTTTATCACTAGTGCGGCTTTCAGGTGTATCAATACCCATAATTCTTACACGTTCATCTTTTAACACTATACCAAATCCTAGATCAATATCCACATCCACTGTGTCGCCATCTATAATTTTTACTACTGTTGCTTTGTATTCATACATTGACTTCTCTCCTCAGTCGTGTATTTAACAAAAAAGAGCACCCGAAGGTGCTAGTTTAATGGGCATTTATATTTTGTTAGTTAGGTAGCACACATCCTCGTGTTACATCTCATATGTGGCATCTTGATCCCGGCCCTCTGTTTACTTAGCACTGTGACTAGGCATCTTTGTTTCTACAAACCAAACATGTTGTTTTAATTTAGGATGATACTTACGCATACGCAACTTTTTACCTTCACGGATCATGCTTATGCTTTTGCGGGCAAGAAAATGATATGTTGCATTCTCACGTTTTTCGCCCTCTGGTATCATGTGGGCTTTGCTGTCTTTGTTTTTCTTTGCTGCCATTGATTTATCTTTCTAATGCTTTGCGCAGATCTTCCATAATCTCTGCTCTTGTTTTTTTCTTAGATGGTTCTGGTTCGGGCTCTTCAGTTGAACTTAGGCTACCGATTACACCACTTACTGTGCCAAATGCATCACCTTTTGCAATACTGTGTACTAAACTAGTAGTTGTAATTATTGGACTGCATGCAACTAATAGCACAATTACAATTGCTATTAGTATTATTTGGATGGAGCCTTCTTTCCACGCCAGTCGCCCCACTGCTCATGCGCAGGTACACGGATAAAAGGTTTGTTGGTTTCATTTGTATTTGGATTAGGTATTGTAAGCATTACGTTTTTGCCACTTGCCCAAGCACTGCGTTTGTTAATTGCTTGCATAAATGTTTCATTGTACTCACGTCTTTGTTGTTTGCTGTAACTTGACTTCTTTTGACAGTGTGTACCGCTACTTGTTTGTGTTGATCTAGATCTTTTCTTACCCATAGTCTGTTCCTTATATAAGTGGCACTTCTGTTTCTAGGCAGTACCCGCCCACGCATACCTATACTTAGGCTGCTAGTGCCATTTCTGGCTGATAATTGTCATTTGCAATTATAGTTTTTCTTGCGATAACCGTGCTTGCGCCGGATAACTCCACTTGCCTATTAACTGTCAGTCGATCCTATTTCGCCCCCATAAGCACACACCTTAATGTGTATTGGTGGAGGCGCGGGGTACCGCCCCCCGGTCCTGTCCAGCGTTGAACTTGCTTCAACGTTACATATTATTTATAGCATTGTTTTGTATATTTGTCAATTAATTTGTGCAAGATTCCTGACCAGCACATTCTTTTGGATAACACTGAACAACCATCTTGTAGTATTCGTTCTCATAGTGTTGAGCCCATTTGCTGTCTTGAATTATATATTGACATTGTTTTTCAGTCATAGGTTCTTGAAGTACAATTTGATTACCAATGTACTCCCATTCAGTGCCTGTGTTACCCCACATTGAGATAACAAGCAAAAACTCTTTCATATGTGCCTCTTTTAATTACGTCCCATGTGCTTGCAGCCAGAGTCTCTGGCTACCCAGTCCATAAGTTTGAATAATCTTTTACGCAGCCTTACTAACATTTTGAAGTTGTCCTTGTAGTGGATTTGCAGGATCAACTCCTAGGAAATTGCCCCACTCTGCATAGTAGTGACGCATGCCAACTTCGTCGTGTATTGTCGAATTTTCATGTCTGCCGTGCAGTATATTTCTTGATTCTGTACCCTCACGCATTGTGGTACCTTGACCTGCAACACCAATAAGGTCTTCGTGCAAGTTTCTGCCGAAAGGTCCCCATATACTATTGTGATGCTTTATGCGTGTTTGTCTTTCCTCTGGTGTATCTTTTCTAAGTCCGTAACCACGAAACTCAATTAAAACTTTGTTTGGTCCAAGTGGTGTTACCGAGTCACTACGATATGCACTCCCGCGGAGGTTAAAATTGAATCCTGGGAATAGGTCAACCATGTACCACTGGTTGGGCGGCAAATTGGGAAAAGATAGTTCCCCGCGATCTTCAAATCCGTCATACTCTTCGTAATTAACAGTAAAACTACTAACGTTAACATGACCGTTATCAAAAGGAATATTTTTTCTAGCGAAATATTCGTCATTAAATCCACTCACTCTATTAAAATAATGCATAAAATCATGGTAGAATTCACTATTTGTATCATGCCATAACTTGTAATTTGTGTCGATAACTGCTTTATGATAATGGAATACTTCCATTTCTTCTGTGTCAATTGCTTCAGCGATACAATCAAATGCACCTGCTGTCCACTGATCTACACTGCAATCTGGATTATCATTAAGTGTTACCCAGACCATGCCACCATGGTAAACTTCACTGTGTAGTTCTTTACCAGCGGCTTCGTTGCTGCTCATGTTACCTCTTACACTAGTGATGTTTTCTCCAAGGTATGCTTTTACGCCATTGCCTGTGTTCCAAGCCACTACACGTTGTCCTGCAATTTGAGTTGTGCGGAAATCTCCTTGGTTGTACATCTCACTGATGTGACACATGGGCACCCATACTTTACTGAAAATATGTTCTTGTTCTTGTTCATATAGATAGAAACTGTTGTAAGCATCACTGCTGATGTGTTCTACTTTAGGTGTTGTAAGCCAATTTTTATGATTACGCGGTGCCATATGTATCTCCTGTGTGTATATAATATTTACATATTATACACTAGGAAATAAAAATTGTAAAACTATTGACTAATAGGCGTAGCGTATTACTTCAAACCTTGTGGATCAATAGTAAAGTCATATACCATATAGTCACCATCATTTCTGTCGCCTACTCGATCAGTTTTGTATTTGCCTATTTGTTGATTTATGCCTCTGTCAGTACG
>Ga0181408_1000431_pt1 | contig 13671 bp, 19 predicted proteins | sample 31SPOviralmetaG_FD_130137 | JGI IMG/M metagenome (GOLD analysis project Ga0181408, IMG submission 130137) | Marine viral communities from the oligotrophic San Pedro Time Series (SPOT) site, San Pedro Channel, CA, USA - 31 SPOT_SRF_2012-02-16 | ecosystem: Environmental > Aquatic > Marine > Strait...
TATTACCGTTGATAGCCGTCCATACAACTCTAAAATAATCGTAATATTCTAATGGATTTTCTATATCAAAATCTCTAAGTACGAGATCTTCCCAGCCACCTATTAACCCGGACCAACTTTTTAAAACTGTCCAATTACCAGTTGCTCCTACGCGACCAAGAATATACCCGTCCCGCGGTGAACGATGTTTTCCCAAATTTGTGTAGGTAGAATGGGTCATAGGTGCAATTCGGCATGTGTGTAATTGTATTTTATTGGGTATTTTTAATTCAACCCACTCCCCGTATATAGTGGTACCACCCACTAACGAAATAGCATACGGAGCCGTTGTAGTTCCGTCCCAATCACCTGTCGACGGACTAAATCTTTGGGGAGTAGTTTCCCACGCACTTCCATCTCCATTAAAAGCTTTCCAAGGTCCAGTGTTATTGGTCTCTTCTGTACTAGCATCCGCCACGTACCCAGTAGGTTGATTATCGGAAGTCATAGCCACCCTCGGATACTTAATAAGCTTCTTGGACCTGGGAAACTCTGCGACGACGTTAGAATTGAGTTTGATGGAGGCTGTGTTTGAGGTGTGGAGCATGTTAATGTTCTTAGTTTCCACGTTCGCACTCACGGTCAACTCACCACCCACTTCCACGTTCGCAGTCGTCACTAATCCCGTCGTCGCATTGTCGAATTGGACGGTGGTAGATGTTACATTTCCACGAGCTGTTATATGATCTAGTGTATGTGTTGATGCGGATAACTCGATAGTTCCAAGATTAAGCGTTCCACCAACATCTAGGTTGGATGATGTACTGACACCTGTGGTGACGTTCGTAAAGTTGACGGTGCCTGAGATATTCGAACCGGCTGGTTGAAATCCAATGGAACCTACTTTGAGAACATCCGTATGTACGTTTCCTGTGACACGTAGATGTGCGTTCTTAATGTCTAAGAATGAGTTCTCATTCGTGACGTAATACGCCATATCTACTATTTAGGGAGGTTTTTTTAAAATGGGAAAAGTCAACGGCTTTTGTTTGATACGGGATGTCTTTCTTGCAAAGTGGGACAGTCGCAAAGCGACTGGAACATTCCACTTTGGAGGAAAATTGTTTATTGAGGGGCGACGGGCCAAACCGGATTAGCCGGGTCTTCTGTGTTGGAAGGAAGGTCACGAAGAGCTTGCATATAGGTTTTCCATTCATCTGGAACGGGTGTATCCGTTGAATACGCTTTGAGGGTTACCCAATCGGATTGTTTTAATAGATCATCTCTAATACTTCTTAAACTATTAAGATTATTTTTTGTAATCTTTTCTATAGTTTCGGTATCTGAAATGTGTCGAAGTAGTATAACTCCACTTTCATCCCTGTATGCTTCTATACATTGGTAGTTTAAATTTTCCGGAATTTTAATAAATGTATCGGAAACTTTATCTATTAATGCGTAATTATTATATACATCTATAATTTCTAAAGTAATGGGATCTATCTCCGCGAACCTCATTTATTATAAGTATAAGAAATTATGTATAGCCAGTTATTGTCCAATCTCCAGATGAACTTCCCACGGTACTAGTACTACTGTATTCTTCGAATAATAATTTTATTTTTTCGTATGAAGCAGTCCCATTAGTATAGTTATGGAATCCACCTATAACTTGAACATATCCTACGGTGGCCCAAGTATAACTACTTGTAAACTGAACTTGCTGTCTTCCGTTTAATGTGTTGGCAATATCGATTATCAAGAAACAATCTCCGTTATTTACGGTTTTAGGATCACTCCTATAGATTGCGAGTGGTCCATCGGCACCATTATATATGCTTGTCAGTGTAGTGCTGCTGGTTTTTTTAATCGCAGATGCAAAACTCTCATAAGTGTTGATCCCTGAATATGCACTTTGTCCCACTTTCTTACCCCTGATACGAACGTTAAACCATCCGGACTTCCCTGGGGGTGCATCGGTACCAAAAAATCTACATGTAATTCTATGGTATTTGTATTTTTCCCATTGTATTGTACCTAATTCTATCGACGTACCTGAAGTCCAACTTCCTGTGTCATAGATAATTGGAACACCACCCCCATTCACAATAACCGACCCCCTCACATCCAAAGCCGCCCGGGGCTCCGAGGTTCCAATCCCCAAACGCCCAGCCTTTAGGGTCATGGACAGGTCCCCATGCCCGAAATACTCCTTCTGGTAGGCGTACAACCGGTAGATCTCGTCGGAGGTCAGGGCCCGGTTGAAGAGGCGGAAGTTGGCGATGGAACCTGCCGTATATCCTCCATCGATTCCTCTTCCTAAACGTAACGGACATGGTGAAGGTAAATTTAAAGGTGTTGTACCAGCCGCGGGAGTTAAAGGTGTCTGTAATTTTCCATTAATATATAGTAATAATGTCGTACCGGATATATAACCGCCTAAGTACGCGGCTCCCGTATAAACCATATTTACATGTATCCATGTATTCGGACTAAATGTTCCGGTATAAACATTATTATGAGCGTTACATACAATATAATAGGCACTGACGCTATTGTCCACAGTAAAGTACATACAACGTGCTGCTGTATACGTTCCTATACCCATACGGGCGACCTCACCTGCAGAATTAACTTTTAACCAACCAGACATGCTTAGTGCCTGCCCACCAGAAATTCCCACATCGGATAATGTTATAGTCTGATTTACACCGTTAAATGCAAAAGATTCGATACCTCCAGTCTCATCCAAAGTCGCCCCCGTCACTACACCGTCCCTATTATTAGTCGTCTCATCTGGAACATCACCAGACCCCGAATAGTTCTTCGCATCATAGTAGACCTCCAACCAATCCGTGTTGGGAACGTTGGCCACAGACTTTACGGTCACATCCGTTCCGTGAGCTTCGGGATCGTATTCGGGGGTGCCGAAGAGTTCCCATTCACCTATATTAGCATAGGTGCCACTCCAATTAATTCTCGTAATCTGAATGGCAAAATATTGATAATATGTAGGTGTATCTATGTCTGCTACCATTGGGATAGTATCAGTGTATGTATTATTAAAATTGATCGTCGCGAGTTTCACCCAGTCACCGTCAGTGCCTGTATTAGAAGCCCATATATCCGCAGTATCATTTCGTTCAGTGATATGTCTACGTCTACTAAATATTCTAGTATACGAAAGTTTTATTTTATTAGGAAGTTTAATTTCTAACCATGACCCCTGTTGTCCAAACTTAGTGAGGGTTGCCGAATTGGCGACTGGTGTATTAGATGAATACACTGCGCTGCTTGATAACCACGCATCAACCTCATTAGCATCGTTTGTTCCTGTAAAAGCTTTAGAAGCTAACAAATTCAGGTCATACTCACCCGAAGCCTTGATCGTGTATCCAGATACTGTAGAACCACTCCCTAACCCACTATACGGAGATGCATTCGTCCCCAAAGCCACCCTCGGATACTTAATAAGTTTCTTGGACCTGGGAAACTCCGCGACCACATTGCTATTGAGTTTGATTGAGGCTGTGTTTGAGGTGTGGAGCATGTTTACGTTTGAGACCACGTTCAGGTCTGAAACGTTTCCACTCACGGTCAAATTAGAAGAAACGGTCACATTCCCACTCACGTTCAACTCACCACCCACTTCAACATTTCCCGTAGTCACAAGGGATGTATCTGCATTTTGAAGTTCAATGGTTAAGGGTGTAGTGTTACCAGTGGCAGTAACTGCTTCAAGTGAGTGCTGGGCGACAACATTAATTATACCCATATTAATAACTCCACCCACCGAGAGATCACCATTTACATGAAGGGTAGCCTCTGGTTGGTCGGTGCCAATGCCGACTCGTGTTAGGTCCGTGTTTACGAATAGGTTAGCCTCGCCCACCTCTAAATTCGATCCACCTAGGGTACCTTTACCAACAACAAGTGCTCCACCAATTTCAACATTGGATGCAGTTGTAATGCTTAACGTCGGGTTAGTAAATGAAATTGTATGAGGTGTCACATTTCCCACCTCGGTGACTGTATCAAGTGGATAGGATGGTTTAATACCTAATGCACCCAAAAACATAGACTCAGCTGAAATATCACCATCTACCACGAGGACGTTGGATGCCGTATCATCTATAAAAAGATTGGAACCAACACTCAAGGTATGTTGAGGTGCGGCATTCATGATACCGACGGATACAGAAGTGATTCCAGGATTCTGTGGATAATAAATTTTATTTACTGGATTACCTAATGTCGTCCAGTTAGTTGAGCCTCCACCCGCAGGGAGATTTATGAGTCGGCTACCATCACCAACAAAATGTGTTGCGACTACATTACCTGTTACCCTAAGAATACCATCAGTCGCGTCATCGTCAACATAAAGGTTGGATCCGACGGAAAGATCGTGTATGGGATTGGCATTAGAAATGCCTACACTACCGGCGGTGTATGATAATTCATTAGTACCAGCTGTTTTAGTCCAATGACCGGACCCACTTCCACCACCGGAAATACCTGTCAATCGACTACCATCACCAACAAAATAGGCTGCGACCACATTTCCGACGACTTCAACATTACCACTGGCAGTCAACGATGTAGAAGTATTTGTAAACTGCACGGTATTTGATGTTATATTACCCGTGTTTACAGCATCTCCAAGTGTAACCGAAGTTACGATACCAGAAAGTTGACTACCATCACCAATAAAGTAGGCCGCTTCTACATTTCCCGAGGTTACTACATTTCCGGCGACTTCAACATTACCACTCGCAGTCAACGATGTAGAAGTATTTGTAAACTGCACGGTATTTGATGTTATATTACCGGTGTTTACAGCATCTCCCAACGAAACTGAAGTTACGATACCAGAAAGTCGGCTACCATCACCAATGAAGTGGTCGGCCGTGACATTTCCGGTAGCTACAATATTACTACTCGCCCTCAAGGAGGTTGTAGGGTTGGTAAATTGTATTGTATTAGTTGTTGTTGGGCTATTGTCGGTGACTACTTGTAATCCCGAACTTGTTACCGTACTTATACCAGTGAGTAAACTACCATCACCGACAAAAGTAGATGCAACTACATTTCCTGTAACCTCAACATTAGCAGATGCTGTAATTTTGGAAGCCTCAACATTTCCAGATGCGACAATACGGCCAGAAACGACGAGTTCTGCGGCCGGTGAGATGTTTATCGTAGCCCCCATCCCGGAGTGCTGTGTGCAGTAATAATACAAGGTCGTAGGGGCTCCGAATGGAACTGTGAACTTTATATAATTAGTAACGGAATCATCTACACCATTTGAGTATTCACCACTCTCTTGAGCTTCAGATATTTTGAAAGGATGACCACCCGCGTTGGAAGCCGTTATGTCAAATATATAGGTTTGACCTTCATGGAGTTCGAGAGAAGCTTGTGAATTACCATCTATCGAGTATAAACCACCACCAGCGGTCACAACAAATGTTTTTGTAGTTCCTAGTGTAGCTACATTGCTCACGAATAAAGATGTGGAAGTCACGTTACCAGATACATTTGTATTTGCAACATTTAGAATACCACCATCAATGGTGACGTCTCCTGTCAGTCCGTAGAAATTCTTAGAAGACATGCTACCTTATAGGAAGGTGATAAAATAAATTGTTATTCATGCATGCTTTATGATTGACATAACAATTCGTCAGTAATTTAAAAAGAAAATACGCCATATATAAAATGTCAACAATGACAAGTTGGTTGCTCACACCTTTTCGATGTAATAGTAAAAAGAAACGACCAAATAGATCTTCCCTCCTGGATCACCCACCTCCGCCTATAGATGTTAATAGCGAATGGAGTTTTGGACCTTACTCATGGAAGGCTACTGTTGAAGCTCTGGATAAAGACGGAAAGGTAGATAGAACCTTTATAGGCTATAGCCAGAACATGGATATTACAACTCGAACTAAATTTGCATGTGATAGACATAAAACATCTGGTACAACATGTGGAGAACCAGAAATGGCAATGAAGGGGGGTGAATGTGATGAAGTTATTTTTATGAAAGTAAAAGAAAACACCAAACTAATTAATCTTACGAACCCATTCTTTTAAAATTTTTCACTTTCCCTATCTGGACCTATATATACCGGAGGTGCTTCAAGTATCTCAAGTTCAAGTTTACCCTCTTGATTTTGAGATGGTGTTACGTAAGCTATACGACAATCGTTCGCTCTAAGAATAGGATTACCACCGGTTTGTGTTGGTACAACTACTGGTTTACAAAGAAGTGCGAACATTAAATTAAGTAAACATTAGATTTCATCCCATTTTTTAACACTTATATTAGTCTCTTCACACCAAGGATATACATCTTCACCAACAAAATGAATGGCATTAATTCCATTGCTGATACAATCTGTACAAATACCTATGCTATCATCAATAATCGTGTCAAGGGCAAGGGAACGACAAACATCTACTTTTTTAATTTCAAACGGGGTAAAACTATTAGTCAAAATAAGATCATCGAAAATATCTGGGAAATACTTATCGAGCCACCACTCAGTTGTCTCTCGGGCAATATTTTGTCTGCCGGTAACAACGTAAATTTTGTCAGTTTGTTCACGGAGTAGGGTAAGTTTCTTGTGAGCACCGGGAATGGGTTTCAGATTTTTGAACGCCTGACTGCTATAGAACGCTCGTACCATCTTTTGAGATTCCCCTTCAGGAATTGAAAAGATATCACGATAGAGGTAGGAGTATTTTTCTTTCCTAGGCATGGTGAGGCCACGCCATTTGGCCATTGGAAACAAAAAGGGAACGAGTACTTCGTCAACGTCAACAGCGATCCGGTTCATTTACTATAATTGGGGGATTATTGTTTAAGTATTTCATACTTATCAACGAAATTGAGAAAAGTCCGGCTGATGTATTCGCCACTATCATTGGTACGACACTGAAATAGATAGAGTAAACTAAACCCAAAGCACTTGCGAGAAGATTGATATGTAAGAAAGTATAATTTATTGCGTGTGTATCTTTGGTAACATATACATGAACAACTTGTGGGACAAACATTATTGTTATTAAAATAGAACTGACAAGGCCAATATATTCTACAATTTCATCCATACTATCCTATCACTCGTAATCTCTAATTGTCACACCTACGGGAAATCGTGGAACACCGAGAGCAGTAAGGTTTTGGAACCGAACAGTCAACATCTTTCCCATAAACTTCTCATGGTTCTTGTAGTCCTTCTCACGTTGGAGGATGGTACCTTCGGGTCTGACTGTGAATTCCCGATCATCTTGGGTCTTACACACCCAAACAACTGCATTGGCATCACGACCGTGACCAGTCTTGGCCCCAGTGATTTCATATTCCTCGGTCTGGAAATCCTTGTGCTTGAGGAGGTAATTGCTTCGTTGACCAACCTCGTAGACACTGAAGCGGTCACGGATCATGGTACCTTCATGTCCTTCTTCAACGTGCTTCTGATGCACGGCAGGAAGGTCCTTCTTTGATTTTACGAGTGTTGTTTTCACATATTCGTAATGAGGATTGTAGACGGAATCCTTGACATACTCCCAGCGTTGCTCGAAGGTCATCTTATCCCTGGCAAGGGCTTCAGCTTTGAGATCAAAGAAATCAAACACGTGAAACTTGAGCTTCAGGGGATCAGTCTTGAAAGTACTCGTAAGTTCCTCAAAGTTGAGGTTAGGATCAAAGGCTTCACCGTCAACGTATTGACCCGGCTCAAGACCCTTCCCAAGAATTTCAGTTCCGGGGATGATCTTTCCAGTTCTTGAGATGCCACCGTCCTTTGATACCAAAAGACGAACACCGTCAAGCTTGGGTTGAACATAGAAGGGTTCAGAGATGTGCTTCTGACGATCCTCCCATTTGTTTGCAAGCATTGGCAAAACTTGGCTGCACTTGGTATTCTCGTTGTTCCACATAGTTTGAGCACGCTTGACAGCTTTCTCATAACCAGTCTTGACATTGGTTCGCGATTCAGTAAACTTGTCGTTTCCCACGATACCGGAGATCTTCACAATATCAGCAGTTCCATTTTTTAGGTCTTCAACTTTGAAGTCGATGTATCGTTTGCGACCATGCTTGTCTTGGCGGATAAGGCGTTCCATTATACAATAATAAAATGTAGGTTTTAAATAGATGTCTGAGTTACCAGTTGTAAATCATGGTAGAATGGAGCGACTTAGGTTGCCAGATGACGACACTTTTAATTTAAATATGATGTGTGTAATTTTTATTTGTGTCGTCGTATTGGGGTTATATAAACGATCGGTCGACATTAGGCAATCCCGTGAACGATCTTATATTTTAAGGCTTTAGTCGAAGAGAGATATACATCTTTCTTCATCATTTTTTTAAATTTTCTCTGTGGGATTTTTGTCTTTTTCATGTAGATGTCTTTGATGGCCTTCATGAATTTGCCACATGATTTCACCTCGTCCTTCATCTCTTCGTAGTTACCCCAAAATTCACCTGTACTAAGTTGATGAATCAAGATATGGGCGTTGGCCCCCATAAGTCTCTCCGAACCACCGAGTAGCATGAATGTGGCAGAACTACAACACGACCCCTGTGCAATTGTGGTAACCTTTACACGAGACTTTTCCAGGACATTCATGGCAGCGATACCTGCAAATAGGTCACCACCTTCGCTCATAATATGAACACGGATCATGGGTGTGTATCCATACATATCCGCTGCTTTCTTGAGTACATCAATCTCAAGTTTTTTGAAGTATTCAGTAAAATCTAGAATACTTTCTTGAGTAATCTCTCCGTAAAAGAAGATTTCGTTACCGATGGTCTTGACAGTCGCTGGAGTATCGTCGTTATCGTCTTTCGATGACATGTTTGAGAGCCTTTTTTATATTTGTCACGTCTCTTTGTTTTAACTTACTTGTTACGGCGAGGTGGTTCATCACGTCAAAATCTTGTGGAGTGATTCCATAGTCTAATAACCTATCAAAACGTCCAAGCTCTGCATATCTCTTTAATAGGCACATTTCATCCACTCCGAGGCGATTTCCAGATTTTCTTCTGATTTCACTAAACTTTTTGAAACGCATTTTAAAATTTCCAAACTTGGTCCATGCGCTACCAGATCTAATAGTGTCTGGTTTGAGCGGTGTATCAAGATATGCTTTTGGAATTCGTATACCGGAGTGAGTATAATAAGGAAGTAGATTCCATTGACCATTATAGATATATGCATCGAGTACATCGGCTTCGGAGAGGGAGTTTGATATACGTATAATATCGGCACCTTCAGATTCAACATAGTTTTCTTGAAGTGTATCACATATATGACCGTGCTCGGGTATACTATCGTACCATGGAAATGGATCGCTAGTACAGAGAATATCTCTCACATATTCTTTTGAAGTTTTAAAATCATCTATGTCGTCATAGTTTTCTATATAGTTTAGGTAATTTCGGACGGACCCCTTTGATTTTATTGCTGCTTCTTCGGCTCCTTTTACATTTTTTATAGTTAACAGTTGATCAACTGTTAGGGGTCTAATGAAAACTGTTTGAAAGTTTGGAAGTAGATACCCATTTATAGCAGTTGCAATCAGTGATTTATTATTCACTGAACCATTTTCAACAACATGATCTACTAAGTGTTTGTACAATAGTGGTTCGGCGTCATAATCTTCCACAATGATTGGTACACAGGTATCTTTCAAGTACTCGACAGGTGTCTTCTTATGAATTTGTATACATAAATTCAAATCGATAACTTGTTGAAGTAAATGTGTTTTACCCACACCTGTTGGACCACATATAAAGACGTTTTTGTTTTCGTCAATTAAACGTTTAATTCGTTTGAATTCTTCAACATGAATTGTGTTCCCTTTGTCATTGTTTTTTTGTGGAATAATTTTAATGAAGCGGTCCATGGATGATCTTACTAATCAGGCCATAGATTTGGTGCTGGAAAATGACGCACTACATGAAAGGGTAGTCAAACCTTTAAAACAGAAAATGTTCCCTTATGCTGTATCTATAACTATATTCAACCTCATCCTATTTATTCTCGTCGTTCACCTTGTTCGACGTCTATCGATTCTTCAGACTTCTCTTCATCATTTTGAAAAACTTTCCCAACCTTAGAGAATGGTGTATCTTCGGTGATAGCCGTTATGACATGAATGGGTCGAACGTCTAGTATTTCTGGTTTGATGAAATCCGTTTCTTCATCAGGGTATGTTTTTTCAAAGTCTTTTATAATATTTATAGGAACAGCTGGAGACTGTTCGATGAGACGATCATACTCGGCTTTACATTCTTCCACAAATTTCAGACCATCCTTTCTACGTTCTTCACGGGGAAGAGCTAACATCAGTCGAATATTACGCGATAATAACCCATATGACAAAGCAGCCGTTCTATGATTTTCCATTAATTCGTTTATTTTCAAAAACTGCATTATGGTGGCTATGAGACCAGCGACCAAATTCAGACCACCAATCACCGAAGGAATAATAGGTCGCATTCCTTCTGGGAAAGAAGTTTGTGCAAAATTCGCGGTACCGGTGACTGTGGATAATACAATTACGGGTAAGGTAAAACGCATTGATAAAGTTTTATAGAGTAGATAGGCTCGATGGTTCATGAACCTATAACATGCTGCAGCCTCACCCCACTGGCGTAATATATTTTCATGTTGATCGTTCCACGATTTTTTCATCGTCTATTATATATGAACATAATCTTTGTGCTTCATTTATTAATGTTGGTGGCGGCTGTGGTCGTACCCATGTTCGTCAAAGACGTTCGATGGCTTGAGATGTATTCTTTATTTATACCATTTGTCTTTTTCCACTGGATAACAAACGATGACACATGTTGTCTTACGCAACTTGAGGTATATTTAACTGGTCAGGATAAATCGAAAACTTTTATGTCACGAGTTCTTGACCCTGTGTATAATGTTTCTGATGACACATCTGGTAAACTCATTAAACTATCCGCTTTTGCCCTCTGGATGTTGGTTCAAGTAAGACTTGGCCGCATTAATACGATCATGGGGCTTAAATCTAAATGAGTCAAAAAAGTGAACAGCCACTTTCCAATTGTAGTGTATAATCATACATAGAGCATCTGCTATATCGTGTTCACGATCATATGGTATTTCCTCTATGTACTTTCTGGCTATTTTCACACTTCTTTCCTTTCGTTCTTCGTAATTTAAACCACCCATACCAAAGTGTCTATGCACACTAAGTGGGGATATCAAAACCACTTTATCCATGAAGATGTAATGTAACAATGCTTCTATATTATTCATCCCAGATGGTGGCTGTCGTTCCACAAGAATCACATCAGCTTCTTTAAATATATGATCATACTCCTCTACAAATAAAGATATCAGAACAGCGGCATCATTACTCTTACCCAAATATTTATACTCTCCTAAATCAACTTTTTTCAAATATTCAATTTCTATTTTATGTCCATGACATAATGCCATGACCAGGCCCATATTTGTATACCCAATATCGATCCCCAATATTTTCATGGCTTATTATAAAGATGAAGATTAACTATAAGCTTGTAAATTCTGTAGTTCTTCTGTCTATCCCCGTGATCATGATTTACGCTTTAGTGAGGAACCCAGTCGAAGTAGAAGTAGAGGTCCCCGTTCCGGTGGAGGTACCAGTTCCCGTGAGGGTTGAGAGTCAGCGAATGCCTCCAGAATACAGAGGTCCACCCATAAAGAAATACAAGCCTGGACATTTCCAGCAAATCGGACTACTTTCTAACGAGGCGGGTGAAACTTTACCTCTATATGGTCGCGAGGTTCGTAACAGACGTGACCGCTATCACTACCACACAACAACCCTGGGTGATCAGGTGTACCCTATTCCCGTTTCCATAGATGGTCGTGAGTGTACAGAGGACATCGGTTGCCCCGAATTGTATGGTGGTGAGCAAGTAACTGTCTATGGTCGGGATGATGTTTTCACTGTGAAGGCGTACCGGACGGACAATTTTTTCTAATTAAATCAAATTCTCTCATTGTCAAAGATCCATTATCTCCTCTTCGTTGAAGGTGAATAGCCTTAATCTTCAGTAATTGAAGTACCGTATCATCATCCAAGTGTTGCGAAAAATTCCGCTTCGCTTGAATGTCGTCAAGTTGATTGTTCTCTTTTAGAGATTGTATATATGGCCAGGTATACCGCCGCAATTCATTTAGTTCCCCTCGTAAATTTACCATCTCAGGAAGAAGTACTTCTCGTATGAGTCGATTTGTTTCTGTTAAATCTTCTTTATAGGACATAGTTATATTTCAAACATTTTCTTTATCAATATTAATGGACTACAAGCAGTTGAAGGAAAAAGTTAAGGGAACCGGTCAACGTGTCACAAAAGATGTAAATGGTAAACGCACAAAATTAACCATGAAGGAGTTACGAAAAAAGGTTCGCAGAAATATGGAAAATCGTGTTAAAAATGCAAAACAGACAGTTGGTATGTGCAAATCTCTGTTAAACATGGGTACCACAAGTTCTAGGGCTCCTCCTCCACCACCACCTCGACCTCCTATGAGGCGCGCAATGCCTTCACGTGGTGGTATGCCACAGAACCTAATCAGGAATCTTCAAGGTGCATTGAATCGTCGAGGTCTTAGACAAATCGCAAACCGAAACGCGAGGACAACAGTCGCTTAGCTTTCGTCATGGATGGTTGACTCCAAAGTAACCACCTAGACCAAAAACCGGCAGTGTACATACCATTTTTCGACCAACGTTCTTTATCACTCTTAACGACGCTCAACATACGTCTATGTACGTCTTGATCGCCGCTTGGAACATTTCCACCATGACGTTGAACATATAAACGCATCCGCATTGGATCTTTGTGGATTGTATAGTCAGTGTAGCCTCGACCACCAAAGTCTACTTTACGACCATTTTCGAAGATCGCTCTGAATTTCTTTTGGGGGTTGGGACTCTTGATGAGTCTGACCTTCATTATTATAATTAGACAAGTTTATTCTGCTTGAGTATGATGTACGCAAGCATGAGTACCTGGACAACCTGGAAAACGGTAAGACCGAAAGGCATCTTGGGGACAATGAGTAACTTCTTCTGGACGGGTTCGGCCTCAGCCTCGGTCTCGGGCTGGTATTTTTCGTAACAGTGGGGCATTTCTATATACCTAGAAATTAAGCACCACTACAGGAAGGGCAAGCGTAATTTTCAACCAACTTCTTCTCCTTACCACGCTTCAATAAGAAGAGATGGTCATACATGTGAAGGAGGGTTGTCGCCGCGAAAATAGCAATAGCGGGACGATTACCTAAGTTCTTTGTCATCACGAGGACGAACAGGAAAACGGAGAGAAGTATAATTTGTACCTGAGTAAACATCATATTTATAATACATTTAGATTATTTATGAAGTACTGCACGGTGACAAGCTATATGTCACGTGGGCCATGTGTCATAAGTGACAACGTGTTATGTGCTGAGAGAAGACTTATACGCAGCCTGTATATCAAGTGTATCAAGAGTGGTAAAAAACCCCATCAATTTACAGACTGGCTACACCGAAAGTATGGTCAGTTGATAGTAGAGAGAAGGAATACACTTGGAGATGCGATATCATTACCCTGTGTATTGTGTCGCAAAACTTTGTCAAAACACGGGATAAAGTGGA
>Ga0181408_1000434_pt1 | contig 13661 bp, 30 predicted proteins | sample 31SPOviralmetaG_FD_130137 | JGI IMG/M metagenome (GOLD analysis project Ga0181408, IMG submission 130137) | Marine viral communities from the oligotrophic San Pedro Time Series (SPOT) site, San Pedro Channel, CA, USA - 31 SPOT_SRF_2012-02-16 | ecosystem: Environmental > Aquatic > Marine > Strait...
ACAGAAGCTAACAATGGAAGTAATGATTACTTACTAATGCAAATGGCAAAAAACTATGGCTATAAAATAGCCTTATTAAATATGAAAGACAGATTTTATGAGTAAAATGAACGAAATAGATGAGATAGCTCAGTATCAAGCTGATGTTATACTAGAAACCCTGAAAGAACAGGTGGAATGGTCCATAGCGGACTATGATGTAAACGGTGATGACTATTATAATCTAAGAGATTACACTGTCTACCAAACTGTAATTAAATTGCTAGAACAAGTGGATCTTGTAGATGTTGATAATTACAAACAAAATACGATTATCTCTGGATAATATATATGTAACAAATAAAAATAATAAACTATGTATTGTAAATGTGGAAATGAAGTACACCCTGTGAGGTTGGAATTAGGTTATAAAACGTGTGTTGAGCACTCGACAACTCAAACATATTCGTATGTACCTATTATCGAGCACAAAACAGGTAATACAATACAAATTGTCAGCCAAGAAGTAAGTGCATCAGTGCACAGAGCTTGGCGGCGTAAATAGCTAGACGAGTAGCTTAATTAGGTATGATTAAAGGCGACTAAGCACAGCGAGAAGTTTAACGACGAGGTACAGCGTGACGTCGGCTCGATGATTACACATAAGTGAATAGCTAGTAGCTAGATGAGAGGTTTAATCAGTGTAAGTAATAACTTACTCTCAGAGGCCGATTCTAGCGGCAACTAGGTCAGGTAAGACGCGCACCGGTCAAAAGACAGTGGTGCATCGCGCTTAGGCTACCGACGGGTATGAGGTTCGAGTCCTCACTAGTTACAAATCGTACAGTATCACGGATTGCAGAGTAATTAACTGCATGCACGGTGGAAGTCCGACTGCGAATGTGATGAGTAATAATGCAAGTGTATGAGGTTCTTAGCCCTCCACTAAAAATACTTAAAGAGAATTTGCATAGATAACTGTACTTATGGGCGTGAAATGGATAGGGGTTCTGCTTCGCGCATTACCTAAACGCAGGTTCGATTCCTGCCACGTCCACTAAAACAAATAAAATATGAATAAAGAATACAACGGATGGACAAACTACGCTACATGGCGTGTAAACATGGAAATATTCGGAGATATTGATTTTGATGAGATAGTTTCTGCTGATAGTTTAAAAGAAATAGTGGAAGACGTAGTATTTAGTCAATACGAGCTTGGTAACGGATCTCATTTAGTTGAAGACTATGCAAGATCTTTTATATCTGAAGTTAATTTCTATGAAATAGCTCAGGGTATTAATGAAGAATTAGAATTACAATCATAATACGACGACTATTGGATAATATTAATGTAACAAATAAAAAATTATAACTATGAAAATCAAAGGATTAACAGAAGAAGATTGTGCTTTTGTATACTATGTCTTGCGAGACTGGTCACAAAACCATGAAAATTACGACGAACAAGATGTAGATGATGTCTACCAAATTGCTAAAAAATTTAAAAACTACTAAATATGAGATCAAATTTATTATCTCGGCTAAAGCCCGAGTTTAAAAAAGGCTTGGAAGACAACAAGGTTAGATATCCTGATATGACTAACGACATTGAGTTCTTACTTACTCAATTATTTTACTACGACGACTTAACTGTTCGTCAAGTACTAAACATATTTGTGTTCTCTGACATGGAATACCTTGACAGAAAATCATTCGATTGGCGTTACGGTGAAGACGTATTCGAAATTGAAAACAACGTAGCATAATGGCTATGTGCGAATGGACGCTTGCGGATATTAAGAATAGAGCAAGCAATAAAGCTTTTGCTAAAGTTACAATACTAGGTTTAGATATTGAAGAACAAAAGCGAAACTTAAAAAACGGAACATACGGCGGTATTACGCATGCAGAAGCAGAACAAGTACTAGAAGGCTACAAAACAGAGCTACAGGTATGGAATTATATAACAGAATTAATAGAAAAACAATAATATGAGTAAAAAACTAATCACAGACGAACTAATTAACGAAAGACTAGAAGCTAAAGGCTTCGGTGAAAAGCAGATTAATGACGAAGATCTAGCTAAAGAATCAGTATTAAAACATTTTGGTGTAGAATTCACCGATCAATGGACTAGCAACGCAGACTTTTATATATACGAAGAGTCAACAGCCGATGGCTATTCAGTGTTTATAGCTACGTATGACCAGAATTCTATTAATATAAACGAAAACGTATACTATTATGACAGCGATCTAGGCGACGCTCTTGAAGAACATATTAGATATTCTAACGGCGACGAAGAATACCCAGAAATTATATATGTAGATGATCTTCACCAGCAATTCATTGACGATGCTATCAACCAGTTATTCGAGTATCTAGCTGAAAGATTCGAAGAAGAAGTTATAGACGAGCTAAAAGACGAAGGTTATGTGTATGATGAACCTACGCCTAAAACTACAGCAGAATTAATAAACGAAGTAAATAATATATTAAACTAATTATGACAGAGACAGAACAAAAATTACCAAATTGGTTTAACGGTTCTTTATACAAGACGGGTGAATCAGTTAAAAATCCTTTCAGTGGAGAGGTGTATGAATTAAACAATGTAGAGTTAAGTATGTATGACTTTTTAATGGGCTGTAGCATGCTATTTGAAAGATCATCTAACAGAGTTAACGACGATATGATAAGAGATTATGAAAAAGGTATCAGATGGTTTAGGCAAAATAACCCTGAAGCTTACATGGCTTTACTAGATTAATTACAAACTAAATACGATTAACATCGGATAATAATAATAACAATTAAATTAAATAACTTATGAACAAATTAATTTTACCAATGCAGACTGTAGAAGTCAACTCAACCGCTATACAAAAGGCTGATTATGAGTATGATAGCTATAAACTAACCTTGACGTATACAAACGGTAGTTCTTACAGCTATACTAAAGTTCCAAACTTTGTATTCGAAGGCTTAAGATTATCTCAATCTAAAGGCAAGTTTATTAACAAGCACGTACTATCAACTTATAACTATAGAAGAGTATCATAAATGACAGATAAAGAAATGAGCAAGTTGGCTGATCTTATTGTAGACAAGATAATCGAAAGACAAAAAGCTTATGACGAAGAGTTTAAGGCCGATATTCAATCAATGGTAGATGAAAATACCAATATTGAGTTCGGCACTATAACTCAAGACGAGCTTATAATCGAAGAGATTGACAGTCTTCAAGAAACATTAGACAGACTAGAAACAGAAGAAAATTACGAAGCTGCAAGAATCGTAGCAAATAAAATTAAACACTTAAAAAACAAATATAAACTATGATAAAACCAATGCTCGCATACAAAGTAGACAAAAAACCTGTCGACTGGTCCGAGAAAGTATTCATACAACCTAAGCTTGACGGTGTTCGTTGTATATTCACCAAAGACGGTGCATACTCTCGTACAGGTAAAGAATTCAAAAACCTAGCTCATATAAAGTATGATCTAACAGATTTTTTCAGAAAATACCCTGACATAGTACTAGACGGTGAGTTGTATAATCATGCTCTAAAGAACGATTTCGAAAAGATCATATCGTTAGTCAGAAAACAAAAACCAACTGATCAGGACGCGCGTGATGCGCAGCATCTTGTACAATATCACGTATATGATGCAACTCACAGTATGCTAAGTTGCGTTACTTACGAGTCTCGTTTTAACTGGCTAACTCGTTACTTGCCTATCGCAGCTACAATGACACTTATTAAAAATACAGTTGTTGAAAGCCAAGATGAAGCTAAAATGTTACACGATGTACACTTAGCTCAAGGCTACGAAGGTTCTATGCTACGTCTTAACAAAAAGTATGAGCACAAACGTTCTTACAACTTGCAAAAGTTCAAAGACTTCAGTGACACCGAAGCTACTATCGTAGGCTATGAAGCTGGCAAAGGTAAGTTTACAGGTCTTATTGGCAAGTTCTTTATGCAAGATGATGATGGCAATGAGTTCGGCTGTCCTATCGGTAAAGGTTACAACTTTGCAGATCGTAAAAATATACTCGACAATATACACGACTATATCGGTCAACGTGCTACATTTACTTATTTTCAACGAACACAAGCAGGTTCTTACAGACATCCGCTTTTTAAAACATTACGCAACTATGAGTAAACTAATATGGAAACTATACAATGAAAATATGATAAGTGAAGAGGTTGTACATCAACTTCTTGACTGTCATTATAACAGAGTTAATAATAAAAAATACTAATGAATATATTTTATTTACACCATAACCCATACAAAGCTGCAACATTCTTTTATGATAAACATAAAGTTAAAATGATCTTAGAATGCGCTCAAATGCTTTGTACAGCTCATCACGTACACGATAACGGTGACAATGTGCCTTATAAGAAAGCGCATTTAAACCATCCGTCTACAATATGGGCTAGATCAAGTAGATCAAACTACTATTGGTTGTATGAGCATATGTTAGGTATCGGTAAGCAATATACTAAACGATACGGTAAGTATCATCTTAGTATTGAAAAATGCAGAGATGCTCTAGCGTTTGCTCCAGCTGGTATACCTAATACTGGCTTTACAGAGCCACCGCAGTGTATGCCTGATGAATATAAAGTTGAAGGCGATAGTGTATCAGCGTATTGGAATTATTATGAAGCTGAAAAAGTTTCAGTAAGAAACAAAGGTGAAGCAATAATAACAAGACCAAATGGGTAGAACTAAAGAATTATTTGAACAAATGAGGTTGGAGACAGAAAATGATTATAATAATAATCATATTTTTTACCAACAATTAATACCAACCGAGGACTATGACAACAGCCCTCGAATATAAATAGTAATAGGCTTATGTCACACAATAGAAACCTTGATTATCTTATCAAGAGACGTATCATATATCGTAGATCACCAATTACGGATCGACCAACAGAGTCGTTTGATTGGGGTGATTACTATGAAGATGGTACATATGAATGCTATGAATTATTTCGTAGCAAAGCTAAGATAACAACATATAAATCTCTTAAGTGGCATATGCTTGTTCTATGGTATTTAAATCCTCAACTAGATCAAGACGAGTTTCAAGCTTTATTTAAGTATATATGCAACAAACGCACTGGTTTTATAACATTTAATGTTAATGAATCATTGCTAGATACAATGGTATATGAAGTAAGTATGATGGACTTAGACGAACCACCGCGTAACAAACAACGTAAGATTATCTTCAAAGAGTTTTGTAAACTAACAACTGAAGAAAAATTAAGTGTTGTAGGTAAAATGGTTGGTCGATCTAAAACAGTACACGAAGATGATATTTATCAGTGCATGTTAGATATACACGATATGGGTAAGAAAATAACAATAGCAAACATAGCTAAATTATTAGATTGCTCAGCTAGAACGATACATAGAAATATGGGTATGGATCTTAAGAAAGAAAAAGAATTACTAAACAAAGAATTATGAAACAAGACTTTAACGAGTGGATGGCAAGCATAGGTAATATATACTACGCCGATAACAGGCTAATGTCACAAGCTTTTGAAAAACTAGAAGATTATGAAGAAATATAATGTACCAAATTACGTAAGATATAAAAACGATGTTAAAACATCAATAGCAAATCTTGAAGGTAAAATGTGGGACGAATATACTCGTGACGAACTTATAATAAAGTTTATGCCTCTTGTAGAAAATCTAGCACGTAAATTTTCAACTACGCAGCAAGCGTCAGGCGTTTTAAGTATTAATGATTTATTGCAGATAGGTAATGAAGGTTTGATTAAAGCCGTAGACAAGCTTGACTGGGAAGAAAAGCTAGCTGATTCCCCTGACATTGAAAAAACACTAAAATCTTTTTTCAGTAAACGTATAAAAGGTAATTTAAGACGCAGAATCGACATGGCTAGAGGTGATATACGTATACCAGAGCACAAGCTAAATGAAATACGTAAGAATCCAAAAGACAAAGTTATGGTAGCTATGTTTTTTAATTCAGTATTTTTAAGTATCGATGCTCAAGTTAATAATGATGATGAAGATAATATGATGCATCAAATACCTGATAAATCAGAGCCATATAATATACAGTTAATGAATGTGTATTTAAAGAGTTTAATGCAAAAGTATTTAACTGGTAATGAATACGAAGTGTTGAGACTAAGTTACGGTTTAGACTGTGACAAGCACTCAGCTAAAGAAATTGCTAGCATCTTAAATATAAACGGTGTTAGCTCTTATGTACGAGTATCAGAGCTTAAAAAACAAGCGGTACAGAAATTAATTGACAATGTAGATCACTCGCAAGTGCTTGATATATTGTAAGTTAAATGTAAATCAATAACCAAATATGTAATTATAATAGTATGACCTTAAACGAAAAGTTAGCAACAATTCAGACAAAGTTTAAATCGAAAAAAAGTAGATTTAACTCATTCGGCAAATACAACTTCCGGTCGGCCGAAGACATTCTCGAAGCAACAAAGCCCTTTCTATTAGAGTTAGGAGTATCAGTGACTATTCAAGAAGCGTTGGAAGAAATAGCTGGTTTGCCTATCATGGCATCAACTGCTATATTGAGTGACGGTGAGAGTGAAATGTCAGCTACAGCTATAGTTGGAGTTGATCTAAATCAAAAAGGTATGAACGTACCTCAGCAGTTTGGATCAGCATCTAGTTACGCTAAAAAGTATGCGCTTGGAAATTTATTTCTAATCGATGATACAGCAGACAGTGATGCGACAAACACTCACGGTAAAGGTAAAGCAGCCAAACCTAAATTAGAAGGAGCTGCATTAACGAAAGCAAAAGCTTTCATCAAGTCAGGTGGTAGTCTAGAAGCTATTAAGAAAAAGTATGATATACCAGCTGCGACATTAAAAACCTTATAATGAAAAGAAAAGATGAGTTAAACAAGTTGAGAGAAGATGAACATTACTATGGTAAGTTTGGAAAACAATTCCTAAGTAATTCAGATATCTCGACCTTATTAACAAATCCTTTGGCGCTAGGGAAACCAATGAAACCAATCCCTGCATTCCTAGTTGGAGGCTATTTTCATACAGCTATTCTTGAACCACATAAGCTCAAGAACTTTAAGATAATAGAAACAACGACTAGGAATACCAAAGCGTACAAAGAGATCTCAGACGGAGAGCTTTGCTTATTACAACACGAAGTAGATCAAACAGAGTTACTAGTAGACAAAATTATGTCTAATGAAATCTGTAGAAATTTAATACGTGGTGAAAACGTAGAGTACGAAGTACCTGGGATTGCTGAAATATTCGGTAACCAATGGAAAGGTAAAGCAGATATTGTTAATCACGATGAGAAGTTAATCATTGATTTAAAAACAACTGCAGATATTTCTAAGTTTCAATATTCAGCATCAAAGTACAATTACAACAGTCAAGCTTATATATACCAAAAGCTGTTTGGTTATGAAATGATCTTTATGGTTATAGATAAAAACACACATCAAATAGGTATATATGACTGTTCTGATAAGTTCCTTTCTTACGGAGAGGATAAAGTTCAGCAAGCAAGTGAAGCTTACAATTTATTTTTTAAAAACCCGGACTTTAAACCGGAAAATTATTTTATTAACAAAACCCTATAATTATGGCAAGTATTATTAAAGCAAGTATCAACTTAAATGAAATCCCAAAGGATAAAATTTATGTTGGAAAAAAAGGTAAGTATTTACCTATCACAATTACCCTAAACGATGAAGTAGATAACTACGGAAATCAAGGACCAGTTGTAGTTGAGCAGACTAAAGAAGAACGAGAGGCTAAAGTGGCTAAGACTTATTTAGGTAATGTCAAAGTAGTATGGACTAACGGAGATAACGTTGCAGCAGCGCCTCGTGATGGTCAACCTCAACAAGCAGCAGCAGCAGTACAAGAGCCTGCAGATGATCTACCGTTCTAATGCTCTATATGTGCGAGATGTGCGCTGAGGATATGTCTAAAGAAGATCACGACTTCTGCGATATATGTCCTAAGTGCTTAGAAGAATGGTAACAAATTAAATTAAATTAAATGCAGACAACAGAGATCAATGGATTTTTGATTGACGAGTTCAATCAACATAAGCTTGAAGAGGGAAAAAAGCAGGGTATATGTCCTCTTTGTTCTCACGATAGAAAACCCAAGAATCAAAAGGCAAAATGCGCGTCTTATGATTGGGATCGGGGTCTCGGTACTTGTCACAACTGTAATACATCATTTCAACTACACACGTATCAGCGTAAAGGTGCTAGCGAAAAGGTATATGTAAGACCCGCAGAGGTTGTACATAAGCCTCCAGCTAGCAAAGTAGTTGAGTGGTTTAAAACTAGGGGAATATCTCAGCAAACTCTCACTGATCTTAGAATTAGTGAGGGTCCTGAGTATATGCCTCAGACCGGTAAAACCGAGAACGTTATAAAGTTTAATTACTTCATGGGCGATCAACTTATCAATGTTAAGTATCGTGATGGACGAAAGAACTTTAAATTATATAAGGGTGCTGAAAAAGTATTCTATAATATAAATAGTATAATAGGTTATGAGTATTGTATTATTGTTGAAGGCGAAATGGATGTGCTTGCACTACACGAAGCTGGTATAACAAATGCAATATCAGTTCCAAACGGAGCTACATTAAATAGCAATAACCTTGATTACTTAGATGCTTGTATAGATTATTTCGATGACAAAGAAAAAATTATATTAGCTGTAGACACAGACGAGGCTGGTATAGCTTTACAGACAGAGCTAGTTAGAAGACTAGGATCTGAAGTATGCTACTTAGCATCGTTTGAAGATTGTAAAGATGCAAATGAATATTTACAAAAGTATGGAAAAGAAAAACTATCAGAGCGTATTTCGGGAGCAAGACCAGTACCGCTTGAGAATGTTACAACATTCAGGGATATTGAAGATGAAGTTACCGACTTTGTTAAGAATGGCTTTAAACCAGGATTTCAAGTTGGCTTGGAAAATTTTGATGATATCTTTTCAACTTACACTGGTCAATTCATTACTGTTACTGGTATTCCTAGTTCCGGTAAGAGTGATTTCGTCGATCAGATGGTTGTCGGATATAATAATAACTACGGATGGAAAACAGCTTTTGCGTCGCCAGAAAATGTACCGACTTATTTACACGCTCATAAGCTAATGCGTAAGCATTGGCAAGGTATGCCAACTAGAGATGATATCGGTGGAGATAAATGGAATCAAGTAGCAGATCATTGCAATAGTAACTATTTTCACATTGACATGGAACGTTACACGTTAGACTCTGTACTGCGTAAAGGTGCTGAGCTAGTTAAACGTAAAGGTATTAAATGTCTAGTTATTGATCCGTTTAACAAAGTAAGAGACGTTGATTGTAAGACTGAAGACGTAAATCGTTATACTATGGAGTACTTAAGTAAGATAGAGATCTTTGCTAAAAAGTACGATGTGTTAGTGTTTATAGTAGCTCACCCAACTAAAATGTATAAAGACAAAGATGGTAAGATTGAAGAGCCAACTATGTACAACATTAAAGGCGGTGGTGAATGGTATGATGCTAGTTATCACGGTATACTAGTTCACAGAGATTATGATGCTAAAACAGTTAAAGCTAAAGTTCTTAAAGTTAAGTTTCAAAACTTAGGTCAAAACGGTGAAGAAGCACATTTTAAATGGGAGCCAAAGTCTGGTTGTTTTATACCTCACGAGCAAATAAACTTAGCTGGTGAAAAAATGCCATGGGAATAAATGGCTAAAAGTAAAGGTGTAAACATGGGCGAGTATCTAGCTACGCTTGAAGAGTGGAAAGCATATAGATGGTGTGTAAGAAATGCTATATACATTGCTCCCAAAGCTTTGACCGAAGCTAGATGGACAATTACAATAACAAACAAAGGAATAACTAATCAAGACCCTGAAAGCTACACGAAGGTAGTTATTTGGGAGACAGTCTTTAAATACTACAAACATTATTATGACAAATATAACTAACGCAGAATTTAAAACTGCTAGCGATGCTTATAATTGGCTTTTTCCAAAAATAATATGGGACGGAGTTGACTTCGGCGACACTAAAGCTTTGTTTAATGTAGGATTTACAATACTAAACCCTACAGACAAAGTTATTCATAACAAGAACCGCAAATGGAACGCTGAGTACGCAGAAGCTGAATGGCAATGGTATTTATCTGGTGATCCTAGCATTGAAAAGCTTGGTGATATATACGGTAAAGTACCTCAGATATGGAAACGTATGGCTGATAGCTTAGGCAATGTAAGATCTAATTACGGTTGGCAATGGCAGCGACAAGATCAAATAGATAAAGTTGTAGCAACGCTAAAAGATAACCCGCAAACTAGACAAGCAGCAATAAGTATATACGACGGTAAAGAAATTGATACATATAGAAACGATACACCGTGTACGTATGCTGTTCAGTTTACTGTACTAGACAATAAGCTTAATATGTCTGTCTATATGCGTTCTAATGATCTCTGGTACGGCTTCTGCAACGATCAGTATCAATTTGCATCATTGCAAGAATTAATCGCAGAGAGGACAGGATATGAAGTTGGTACTTATTACCATCACGCACATAACCTTCATCTGTATAACAATAAAATAACTTAATATGTATTATTTATACCACATACCTGGTAAAAAGATCGGCGTTACACGTAATCTTAGAACTAGGGTAACCCTTATGCAAGGCTATAAGGAGGGTGAGTATGAAGTTCTTGAACAGTCAGACGATATAGATTATATATCAGACCGTGAAATAGAACTTCAAAAGTCTTATGGTTACAAAAGAGACAGAACATTATATAAAAATCTATTCAAATTAAATATGAAAGTAAACCCAACAGAGCAAACAAGTACATTTCCAGTGCCAATCAACAAATTAAAAGGTAACTTATTAGATAACTTAGGTATGGAGTGGAAAACTCCAGAATACAGTTTTAAGCTACAAAAAGAGCATATACCTTGGATATTAGCTAACGCTCGAACCTCGATGTTTAATGATAATCGAAGCTACATTTACAACAAGGCTTTTTATGAAGCCTTTTTTAATCAAGATCATAATCCACCAAAGCAAGTTAATTTAACTAATTATTTTCCTTTAATTAGAGACTGGGCTCAAGATCGCGGTATATATGACAAGGGTAATTCACATACGCAATATGTTAAGCTTATGGAAGAGGCTGGTGAACTAGCTGAAGCATTGCTTAAGAACGATAAGTATGAAATAAAAGATGCTATTGGAGATATGGTTGTAGTTCTAACAAACCTAGCTGTATTAGAGGGTATGCAGATTGAAAACTGTATTGAATCAGCGTATAATGAAATAGCTAACCGTAAGGGTAAAATGGAAAATGGAACATTTGTAAAACAAACACTGTAATGAAGATAGATACTAAAGATGAAATAGTACTAGCGGTACTCAAAAAAATGGATCAACGCAGTATTATTGGTCAAAAAAAGTATGGAGCTACAATGATGCAGGAGATTGAAGGCCAAGAAAAAGATCTTAATCGTTTTCTAGTTGACGTACAAGAAGAACTAATGGATGCTCTGTTATATATCGAAGCTGCTAAGCGATGCTTGTCAGATGAGATTGAACAGGCTATGATTAATAGAAATAATATCATTGGTCAAAACGGTAACGATGGTTTACATTACGATGAAGATCATGCGTTAGATACTGTTTTAAATGATATGGTTAAAGACATAGAAGTAAATGAAGAGACTACCCTATAAAAAACGAAGTAGAAAAAAAGGTCCAGTGCAGTCGAAGAAGGTGTCATATGATGGCATCAACTTCGCTTCTGGCTTAGAACGTTATATGTATATGGCTTTGAAAAAAGCTAAAATAAAATCTAAATATGAAGGAGAAACTTTTGTTTTGCTTAATGGTTTTCATTTTGAAAACGAAGTATATGAAAGGCAAGCTAATGGTAAAGGTGAATACAAAAATAGAGGTTGTAAGAGAATACTTCCTATTAAATACACTCCTGATTTTATTGGCGATGGTTTTATTATAGAAACTAAAGGTCGTGCGAACGAAAGTTTTCCAATGCGCTGGAAGTTATTTAAACAATTAATTGTTAGGCAATTTCCAAATGTAACATTATACAAACCACAAAATCAAAAAGAATGCGACGAGACAGTAAGCATAATCCTTTCGAAGCAAAAAGGATAGCTAGACAAAAGTATGCCGAGCGTCAAATTGATAAGTTTGTCAAATGGAGCTGGGAAATACGAGGTAAAGTAAAATATAATGAATTAATAGAATTACAAGAACAATATGGAATTAGATGTAGCGAGGATTGAGAAATACGTAAGAGATAAATATCCTAAAACTTTTAAAGACGAACCTTTGAATATAACAGAAAATCAAAGCTTTTATTTAATAAAAAGAAAAGATGATGAATCCCCATTAATATTAAGCAAAAATATATAATATGAGTAAAAAAGATGAAAACAAACCATTATGGTCAATTGAAATAGGGTTTTACCCTGGAGTAGTAATAGGCGCTAGGACATATCCTGAGCCTGATCGAACAACTCACGTGTTGTACATTCCATTTGTAGATATTGCGTTAACAATTTTTAAATAATGGATCAAGATGTAGAAACACAATTCCACACGATAGACCTGTTTATACGATCTGTTTTAGACGATATGGATAAAGTATCAAAGTCTACGCGAAAGATCGATATAATGGCCTATATTGATTCCTGGAAGACTGAATTAAAGACTGTACAACACATAATAAATATATAATGGGATTATTTGATAAAAGAGTAGCTTACAAACCTTTTGAGTACCCTGAGTACTACACAGAAGGCTGGCTAAAACAAGCACAGGCATTTTGGTTGCACACCGAAATATCGATGCAAAGTGATATTAAAGATTGGAACGAAAAATTAGATGATAAAGAAAAACACTTGGTCGGTAACATTTTACTCGGCTTTGCACAGACGGAGTGCGCGGTATCGGATTATTGGACACAGAAAGTAGTTGGTTGGTTTCCTAAGCACGAAATACAACAAATGGCTATGATGTTCGGGTCACAAGAAACTATTCACGCTGTGGCGTATAGTTATTTAAACGAAACATTAAAACTAGAAGACTATGAAGCATTTTTACATGAGCCTGCTACGGCTGAGCGCTTTGATAATCTTGTTGCTTACGATGGTGACAACCCAATTGGCATTGCTAAATCACTTGCTGTATTCTCTGCGTTCGCTGAAGGAGTTAGTTTATATTCTGCTTTTGCAGTGCTTTATTCTTTTCAGCTACGCAATTTGCTTAAAGGTATTGGACAGCAAATGAAATGGTCCGTAAGAGATGAAAGCTTGCATAGTAAAATGGGTTGTAAGCTATTCCGCGATATGTGCAGTGAAAATGGGCAATTGCTAAACTTATGTCGAGAAGATATAATTAAAGCTGCTGAAACCATGATTAAATTAGAAACTAAATATATTGACAAAATGTTTGAAGCTGGTGATATTGAAGGTATATCAGCTAATGATTTAAAACACTTTATAAAAAAGAGAACAAATGAAAAACTTGTGGAACTTGGTTACGTTGACTTGGGCTCGTATTTTGCGTATGACACCAAAGCAGCAGGC
>Ga0181408_1000435_pt1 | contig 13644 bp, 14 predicted proteins | sample 31SPOviralmetaG_FD_130137 | JGI IMG/M metagenome (GOLD analysis project Ga0181408, IMG submission 130137) | Marine viral communities from the oligotrophic San Pedro Time Series (SPOT) site, San Pedro Channel, CA, USA - 31 SPOT_SRF_2012-02-16 | ecosystem: Environmental > Aquatic > Marine > Strait...
ACCTAATTGTCAAATAACTTACACTATAATATACCAAGGAAAAATGAAAAAGTCAAGCTTTTTTTATTTTTTTTCTAAATGAGAAACCACACCACACCTCGCCTGACTCCGAAGAGTCGTTCGTCTCATTACGAGCCTTGTTCAATTATCAAAAAACTTACACTCTAATATAATAAGGTTTTATGACAATGTCAAGTATTTTTTTTATTTTTTCCAGGAATCTGTATCTATGATTTGATAGATTTTGGTAGGGATTTTTTGTAATCCCATTTCGTTTGTGAGTAGTAGTGTATTGGAAAACTCATTCCAATCCACCATATATGATTTGTCAAGAACTCCGTTGTTCTTTTCTCTGATAACTTCATTCAATGCATTGATTGTATACAATGTATTGGATTGTTTCTTTCTATGTAAAGATATAGTATCAATGATACTTTCTTCATAGTCGTATTTATATTCTACATTATATGTGCAGATTAATTGTCCTAAGTCTTTTTCGTTCTGAAACACATATACTTTTTCATACAATACTTCATTACAAGTGATGATAATGTCTAAGGTATCGTTTAATCTTGGTTTAGAAGTAAAGGTGCATAGTAATTGAGTTTTCATTATTTATTTCTCTTTTTCATTTTACCACCCAAACATTCTTTCATTTCAAGTCCGAGTCCACCCATTACACTATTTGCTCCAACTCCTTTACTTCTGTAAGTTTGTTCACCAACACTAATTGGTTTCATATCACCTTCCTTTGCTCCTCTTCTGGTGTCTGGAACCATAGTATCAAATGAAATGTGAGCGTCTTTACTTTTACCTGTTACGGCTGCTGTTTCATCATCACTACTTCTTTTACCACTAATTCTTATTTTCTTTCTTAAATGTGCTTTTAGTGCTTCTCTTGCAGCTTTTTGTTTTTTAGGGTCTTTACTCTCTAAATCTTTTGTTATACTTTCGTCCGCACCTGATAGTTTTCCTAAACAACTTCTAAAATCCTCTGGTATGACATTTTGTCCATCAATACTCATATCACCGACACCATCACTCTCTCCGTCAATGTATGAGTTCCAATGCATATCTTCCATAAATGAGTCTACATATTGTTGTGTGGCTGGTCCATTGTCTCCATTTTCATCTACAACATTCCCATTTTCATCTTCATCAAATCCATCTATTTCTTTATCTGAATTTTGAACATCTGTCACTATTTTAGCGTGAGCGGCATCCATACCTCTTTTTCTGATGTCGTTTGCTTTTTCTAATTCATCGGCTTCTTCTGATGTTAACATCCATTTTAATTCTTCAACTGATAGTGGTGGGTCTGACTCATATTGTTTTGCAAATTCTTTTAAATCATCTTCATTATTAGGATTTAGTGGCCACTCTCTATCACCCCAACCTTTTGGTTTGGTTTTTGCTTTAGCCTTTGCCCTCATTGTGTTAATCATTTCGGACATTTTATAAATTAATTTTCCAGTATTATTACCGTGAATTGGATTTCCGTCTTCATCACATGCTCTTGGTTCGAGTTTTCCATCAACCATAACCATTTGAGCGAATTTTTTTTGACCATTTTTGTCTACACCTATTTCAACAACTTCACCCTCTTTTTTACCAGACAATTTCTTTTCTGCGTCTGAAGATACCGGTGTACCGTGTCTCATAATGTTTTGTATAGCTTGCATAATTTGTTCGTCAGAAGAACTTTCTACATCTATACCTAATCTTTCTAATTCATTTCTTATTTCACCATATCCATCTGCACCACTTCTTACTTTATTTGCATAGTCATCACCTTTTGTAGATGAACGGCCTGGTAATTTACTTAATAAAGAACTTGAATTCTTACGAAGACTTTTTCTGCTTTCCGAATCTTTACCAAGTTTGTTCATAGATTGACTAGCGGCTTTATCAGTTTTTCTAACCATTTTAGCTGCTTCAATAGATGTTTTTCCTATGTCGTTAGATGCTTTATCAATCTGTTCATTAGGAAAATCATTTCGTTCTTTTTGACCTTCAGCTGAAATCTTCATTGATGCTAATTTAGACATAATACTTTTGTTATAGTGTGGGTCGTCTAAACTACTTTTATTTGATGTATGTTTGAAACCTATATATCCGTCTTTTGTTTCGTATATAACTCCTGTATCGGTTTCTTTTCTTTCTTTCAAATATCTTAATTGTTTGTTATGATGATTAGCACATTCTTTTCTTTGTTTAGGATTTTTTAATTTATCACAAGCTTTTAGTCCTCGTTCTATTGCATTTCTTACCAATTCCTTTCCTTGATAATCCATTATGTGTCCGGAAGGATAAGGTTCTTCTTGTGGAACTTTTGCATTATATTTTGGATTTTCCTCAATTTCTCTTTTTTCATTTTTTCCTGTTCTATATCCTATTGATAACCACTCTTTTGCTTTTTCTTCACTACCCAATTTTTTTAAAAGACAACCTTTTGGATTTTCCTTACAAGCTTCTTTCATTTTTTTAAGTTCTTGGTCAACAAATTGGTCTTCTGTCATATCTGGATTTTTTGAAAGTTCTTCTAATGCAATACCACCACCATTTTCTCCTGTAACCGAGCCCTCGTTTCCTGCTGGAAAGTCTGCTCCTTTATAAATTTCATCTCTTCTTTCAGCTTGTTTTTCTCTCATTTTTTTGTGAGCTTCTTTATCGTCTTCTATCTCATTTATAGAAGCTATATCTTCTTCTACTCTTTGTTGTCTTTCTTTCTTTGACCTTTTCTTTTTTACTTTCTTTTTTTTCTTTTTTGGTTCTTCTTGACCTGTTTCCTTTTCTTTATCAACTTGTGATGCTTGACCTGACGATGGTGTACAACCTGTCTTCTTACTTGTTTCTCCGTGTTTACACATAGATTCACAAATAGGGCAAGGTCTTTCTTTACCTTGTTCGTCTATTCGTTTAAGTAATTCTACACGCGCATCAACTGACCAATTATGTTCTTTTAAAATGTCCCATAATTTGATTAAGTGTTGTTCGTTAGTTAGGTCTGGAATTCCTGTTGAAACTCTATAACTTAACTCGTTGAGTATTTTTTTGAAATTAGTCTTCATATGTAATTGTTATTCCGTCAGCTTCAATTCTACCTGATGTATAAAGTATCTCTAATTCTTGCTTAGATAAATTAACTAATGTAGGTTTTGAAAAATCATGCTTTTGATTTGTCGGGTGTGCTATACCTTCTTTATTGGTATAACGAGTAGTGATTTTTGATAATTTTTTTAAATCTTTCATTTAAATTTCTCCGTTATGTCGTCCATTTCGTGATAGTTAACTCCTCTACTAATTTTAACTGGATACTTACCATCACTTTCAATAGTTTGTTTTACCATATCCAAAAACTCTAATCCGTCTTTTGTATCAAAGTCAAATAAAAATGCGTCATAATTATACAATGTTAATTTACTATTGTATTGTTGTAATTTAGGTTGCAATTTACTTAAAATCTTGATATTGTTTTCCGTTTCCATAAGTTGTATCATATAATTAAACAACTTATTAGGATTCATATCTTGTAGATTTTTCCTATGTATTCTTCTATTATAAATATAAGACTGAACAAAATTGTTAGTTTTATAGTCTTGCCAAAGTAATTTAATATAATCATTTACTTTTGAGAAGAATGGGTTGTCCGAAACCTCATCTGATATACCTCCATATAAATACTTAAATGATAGAGCTTTTGCTTCTTCATAAGGTAATCCATATAGTTCTGCCATATGTTCGTGGACTGATGTTTGTGGGAACTCGTAACCGATTATCTCTCCGATTAATCGTAAGTGATAAGCATCAAAGTCCATTTCAACCAATACTCCGTTGCTAAACCTACTGATGAATTGTTTTCTACTTCCGTCTGATTTGTTTAGTGCTGCGAAGTTCATACCACCGAAACGATTACTTGGTCTTCCGGTTGATGTGAATGGATTGTATTCCGAGTATATGATTTTTTCATAAGTCTTTAGTCCATTGCGTTCTATTGTGTATAAGTTTTCCAATATGGTTTGGTCGTGTTGTTCGTATCGTTCATATAATTCTTTGGATATTGGTCCAAAGTATTCCGCATGTTTGACTAATGGAATCAAATCATTAATGTTTTCTTTATCGTAATGTAATCTATTGTAGTGATGATGTGCATTAGTTAAGTGTTGTTCCATATCATATGGTTGATTTGTTTGTTGATACCAAGACCAATTCATATCACGAATATCATCTGATATTACTAATGCATTATGTCGGTGTTGTTTTAAGTCATCTACATAAATGGTTTGTTTGGTTGTGATTAAGTTATTGATATCACGAAACTTTTCAGTATGGTGAATTGGAACAATGTATTGTTCGTCTTGAAAATCAACCCATATACAACTTATACGATTTTCTTGTGGATGCTTTTGAACATCTGAATACATTTGCATTAATACAAATGGTTTAGATTGTATTTGTTGTTTGAGTTGGTTGAATAGAATATCTGTATTTACTATAACCATTTATTATAAGTATTGATTTATAACATCAAAATGTAATTTTTTTATCCGGCTCCACCACCACCCGAACCACCGACTGGAAATAAAGTATCATCAAATTGATTTAAAATAATTTCACAATCATTTTCTAATTCTCTTTGTCTTTCGAGTATTGGTTTTATTTCATCACTTCGTTCAAAAGTATCTAAAAATATTTCATATTTATTTACATATTTGACATAATTTTTATACTTTCTTTTTATCCAGTTTCTATTCCAAGGTATACCGGCTGCTATTCTCGTATTGAAAAACCCAGCTCCAATAATTAATTCGTTTGTTCTATCAATAGCATCCTTTAAAATAGCATCAGCGTCATTAAGGTCATCAAGTTCATTAAAAGTAATAGCTTCCTGTTGAGTGAGTGCTCTTAGTAATTCTAAGTCGGTAGGAATATTAGTTACATCAAATAAAGATTGATAATCCTCTAATCCAGAGTTTAATCGTTTACCACTTTTTTGCCAGACCGATGGTAAGTCTGCTATCATTACTGAACCAATCGTGGTTTCCCAACCTGATGTTCCAATACTATGTTCTACTTTCGTTATCATAAAATAACAAAACTCTCTATAAACTTTTGGTAAATAATCAAGTTTAAATAAATTACCAACACTTAGTCCACCGATTCCGTCTAATGTTAAACTAACTTCAATCGGTAATATAGCTTGAGATGTTTCTATGTTGGAACCACTACCTTTCATATCTGAGAAGTTTATCAAATGTAACATCACTCCTTTAAAATAAGATGAAAAATTACCTTTCTTATCATAACAACCCACTCCATTAATAAACTGAACTCTACTACTTTCCAATGTTTCAAGAACTTTCTTGTCATCTTCATCAAGATTTTTTATTTTATCAAGAAAGCTTTCTTGTAAATCTTCACCCTCGTAACTTACATTTTTATATGTGTTGTTACTATTATTTAATTCTCTAAACCTTCTAAGGTCTTCTTTTCTTGCAACCTCTTCTTCGTCTATTGAACGATTCAGTATATTCCATGCCTCAATACCTAATTCTTTCTTTCCATCTATTTTTGTAGTTCCGGATTGTGGTTTTGAAAAATGTCCGTATCGGGCTAAGGTAGCTGCTTCCGCACTTAAATCTAAATTAGCATCAAATGATTTTACAATTGAATCTTTTGAGTAAACTGAAAATGTAAACATACCTTCCGTGATGTCTACTGATGTTGCTTTTGTTTCTGAATTATATTTTTTAGGTGAATAATAAGAATCAAATACTCCAACTTGTCCTGGTGTAGTTGTTGATTCACCAATTTGAAATCCCCAATAACCCCCGTATTGATTGTTTACATCTGCCCAAAAGTTTCTAATTCCTTGACGAGTTGATGTTGTATTTTGAAAATGCTTTTGAAACATTTCAATTGGAAATACCATATTTCTAATATTACCAACATTACTATATTCAACTTCTTTTAATTCTGAACCTCCATCTTCATTTTCAACTTTTTCTAATCCTCTTTCATAATTTCTATTTTTATCAATACCTTGTAAAAAGGGTGGAAACAAATCATCAATAACCTTATATATCATTCTAATTCTATCTAAATCTACTCTTTGTTCGTCTTTATAAAATACCGGAATAAATTCTCTTAGATATGGGTCTTTTACTTTTGAAAATCCGTCTGCTAAAGTTGGATGATGTTTTCCTGGTAATATTGTGTTGTCTAATCCTAATGAATATAGATGTTTTGATGATACACATTTATTATCAAAGGTTTTGTATATCGGCGTTCTATCCATAAATTTACCACCACCCACATAACGGTCTATTATTTTTGTTTCACTTTTGAAAGATTGTATTACTTGTGAGCCAGTTTTTAATTTAAAAAATGTGTTCAACATATTATCTTCAAACCAACCCCACGACATAAAGTATCTTTTATTTAAGAAGTCAGGAACTCTATATACTGTTTGAAGAAGAAGAGCATTATCTATACTTGTTTCAACTGGAACACTCGTTCTTATTAATCCGTCGTGATAATCATAAGTGACTTTACCCCTTCCTTTATTAATACTTATTCCAGGTAAAGCATAGGCATCTTTTCCATCATTGTAGTTAGTTTTAGAAGTTGCTTCTGAACCAAACTTATCATCTAAAAAGTAATCTGCTACTTTGTCTAAATTTCTCATTGCGACATTGAATGTTGTTGAGTTTACTTGTAAGTTATTACTAACATCATTTGCACTATTAGCAGCTTTACGAATAGCTTCTCTTTCCTCTTCTTTTATATCATATTTGGATAGATTTTTTAAAATTTTATTTGATAATGCTTGTAATTCAAAAGTATTGTTGAATTTCATAACTGGTATGGAATCACTTGAATTTGAAGTTCCTTGTGTGGTTTCACTTAAAGCTGATGCTCCTGGTGTCATCACTTCCATATTTCCAGAGTAAGTTCCGTCTGAATTTATACTCCATTTAAACTTGATAACCGTACCAACACCACAAAAATAGTTTCCAGATGTTTTTAAGTTTCTTTCTCTTAGAGCTACCCCACCACTATTGTTTGGGTCTGTTGGGTCTGGTGTTAAAAATCTTCTCATTTCTTCTATTGATAGTGGTTCTACATCTTTGATTTCACTATCTTCTATTCCCCAACCAAATTCAATTGCTGCGTAAGCACCCATTCTTAAAAAGTTTGGTTCAAACACTTCCTCAAAATAAACCGGGTCTGGACAAGTCCAATCGATAGTGTATTTGTATGTGTAGTATTTTTGTTGAGCTACTGATATTTTTGTTATACCGGAGTGTCCACGAAATCTATTTTTCTCGTCTTCATTAACTCCTTGAGAAAATGTTAATGGTGTGTTTTTTGCGTTGTCTTTTGCTCCGAGTATTTCATCATCTTCTTGACCATTCATATAACTTGATAAACTGATTGGTTGGTGAACTAATGTAGATTTTCCCTTTTCGTCTTTTTTCATATTAGGAACTGCAATACTTACTTTTGCAAAACAACCTCTAAATAAATGTTCTGAAGCAGGGTTTTTGGTTGAAACATCTAATGCGTTTCCAACAAAAAATGGTGAACCATCACCACCAAGTTCGCGTCTGTTGATTGAATCTATTTTCCTAAACAATTGTTTTTGGACTCTTGGGTCTATCTGAGTTCTATCAAACATTACGAGTTCAGTTCATTAAATTCTTGAAATATTAATCCAGTATCTTGTGGAATACGATATTCTTTACCTGGAATCATATAGATTGATTCTGCTTGATTGTTCGCTCTAGCGATTATCCACCATAAGTCTTTATCACCATAATATTGATTTGCTAAGTTCATAAAGGTTTGACCAAAAACACCACGAATAAAAATATCTGAATCACGAATAGGAATTACGGGATACTCAATACGATTTAAATATTGTTTTCCATTATCATCTTTGAATAATTTTGACTTATCGTATCTCATTATACGTTCCTAGCTTGTCTTTGACTTCTTCTCATCTGTCTTCTTTCCTTTGAAAATGGTTTTGTAGTCTTTTGTCTTTCAGCTCTATCATCTTGTCTTTGTTGTCGTTTTGACTTTTGTTCTGCTTGTTGTTCTGTTTCCTGTTTCTGTTGGTCCGGATTATCTGGGTCTTTAAATATTGGGAATTTTTTAGATATATTATCAAAGTGATTTGAAGTCATTGTAGGGTTTTCTTTACCAAGGTATGTAAATTCAAATCCCAATGAACAAATATGTGGAACTTGTTGTCCGTCTGATAATTCCCAAGTTGCACTTTCTGGTATCGACATATTAACCGAAGTAAAGAATCCTGGAGCGTCATTGAATAAATCACCTAATGTTAAATTACACAATGGTGCTACTGGTCTTGTTCTATCAGTTACACCTTTTTCCGTTTTAGCAAAAAACTCTTTGTATTGTGGTAATACTAATCCTTTAGCTGCATTTACCTTTTGCCATATAATTGGTATATCTGTTTCGTCAAGTGCTACAATGTTTACTGAAAAACTTATTGTTCTTGAATAACTTCCATAAACATATATTTTATCTGGTCTACCTATGTATTGTATTTCACCTGGTGCTTGTGATGAATTATCTGATATCGCTCCTGATAATAGTGCGGGAAAGATAATGTATCTTCCGTTTACCGCATCTCTAATTCTGAATTTTATAAAATCTTTTACTTCTGCTTCACCTTTATTATTGATTCTATCTGGAAAGTCTCCTACCTTGCCGTTACCATAACGAACTTGTAATGAACCACCTATACCTGTATCTTTATCAAAAAATCTAACTGCATTTTCTGTTCTACTTTCTACTGGGTCCCCAAACCTACTTAAATCAATATGTCGTTTTGGCTTCTGAGATGTGAACTCTTGTGATAAAGCTTTTGCTAATAATGGTGCTCCTGGATTATATAGTCTTGAATTTTGGTCAGTTGTTTGTGTTCTGACTTCATTATCACCTATTTTCTTAATAATATTTTTTCGTCTATCGGGATTTTGAGATTGTAGTAATGCTTGTTGTGCTATAAATCTTGCTCCCTGTGGTGTTCGTAAGAATCTACCGAATTGTCTAGCGTTTTGAGCACCAAGTTCTGCTTGTAGTGCTAATCCACCACGAAATATAAATTCTCCGTTTTTACTTACATTACGAACTAATTTTCTTGGATTAATTTCTATCATTAAAATGCCCTCTCGTTCATATTTATATTCTTATTATCAAGAGTAGCATTTAAGATACCTTTTCTATCTCCTTCTTGTGCCGCTAATAATTTGTTTGTTGTGGTAAGTTTATCTTGCACGGTTTCTTGTTGTGCTACTTGTTCTCCACGAGAAATCTTTAATAAATCACCAACCGATATACCGATTGCGTCTGCTACTGATTTTCTTTGTATAACATTTAGACTCGCTATGTCACCGACACCACCAACAATAGATTGTATTTCTGATGTTAATCCTGCAATATCCCCGTCAAGTGCTAATTGTCTTGCTTTTTCAGTATTGATTTGTCTACCAGTTAAGACTTGTGCTTCAAATTGTTTTGTAATACTATCTTCAAAGCTTATTAAACTATCTACCGAACTTAATATACCGGTTAAACTTGCTCCAACTTTTGCTGCCTCAACGGCTGCTTTTGCCATACCTTGTGCACCCGTGGTTGAAAACTCTGCAAATTTTGATGCTGCACTTGACATATCACCGATTACTTTCGCAGTTGATACTCCAGCTGCTTTTGCTAAATCTACTGCTGCCTTAGAAACATTAGTCGCTGCGTCAAATGACAAACCTTCTAAATCCATAAATAATTTATTCAGTTTAACAACTTCACTACTGGACACACCTGCGTTTTGTGCAAATCGTTCAATGTTAGCTGCATTTGTTACGGTCATATTTTCCAATGAACCAAATTCACTAACGATTTCTTTTAAAGTTCCTTGTATTTTACCTCCGTCAAGTCCAATTGCATTAAATCCTGCAGCTACCGCTTTAGTTTTGATAGCTAATGCTCCTACTTGGTCTCTTGAAATTCCAACTTCGTTTGCAAATTTTCTTTGCATACTTCTTACATTTTTAATAATTGTGAATAATGCAACTGCTGCTGCTACAAGTGCTAAGATAGGATTAGCTATCATTATTCTCATTAGTGTTTTACCTAATCGTGCAGCATTTTTAGCTACACCACCCATAATTTCTTTTGCTTTACTGAAACCTACATTTAACATATTTGTAGAATTACCAGTTTTTAATATATGATTAGCCATTGCTTCTGTGACTTCTTTTTCTAATGTATCACCTAAACCAGTAATTCCTAAAGCGTCTGATAAGAATTGACCACCTGGTAGTTTTTTTACAAAACCTTCCAAGTTGTCTGCCATATCTTTCATACCTGAAGCTTGGTTTTCAATAATTGGTGTGGTTTTTTCTAAAAGACCAGTTCTTCTTCTTGCAAGTCCTACTGCTTGATTACTGGCTTTTAAATCTTTTTGCTTTTGGTCTCTTTGTCTTATTAATCCTCTAAGAACTCGTCCGTCTATTTTTTCCCCACGTTCTTTGGCTTTTTCGATTTCCTTTACTTGTTTTTCTAAAAATTTAACTTGGTCTTTTTGGTCTTTACCGAGTTTGTCTTCTGTCTTTCTACGAGATTCTACTATGTCTTTGAGTGTTGTTCCTTTTTCAAGTTTAACATCTGCGGCAAGTTTTGCCTGGTTGTCAAGATTCGCCTGATTCTGTTTTTCAAGGGTAATCTTAGTTTCTAAGTCTAATCGTCGTTTTGTATTTTTTACTTGTTCGGCCATAGTGTTTTTTATTTAATCGTGTATAACCTTTTGGTTTGTTTAAGCGTATTTTTTAAGTAGCGGGTTTTTTAGGAACCTTTTATATTGAGCAGGGTCATCTTTTTTAGCTTTCTGAACTTTCTTTCTCAAACTATTACTCATACGAACAATAGCGTCTTTTTCTTTTTTTAGTTCAGGGTCAGCGTCAATTATCTTATCCAAATTACTAATCGCTCTTTTTGATACAAGACTTTTTAGCATATCGATAAAAAATTCTCTTAATACTCTTTTGTTTTCTGTTACGAATTTTCTGTTCATAGTTTTTTCCTATTAATAAATATCAAGTTTTAAGATTTTTGAAAGGTTGGTCTTGCAATTTGTGAATCATTTTGTTGAGATACTTTTTTGATTTCATCTGCTTCTTTCTTTTTAGCATCAATTAATTTTTGAGCATAGAACCCTCTTAAAGGAACTGGCATATTGTAGAGTTCGTTGTGATTGAACCCATTTCCATAATAGGCAATGTTGAAGATTTCTTCGTGAATAGCCGCCCTATTACTCGGCGGCTGGCCAAAAAAAGTCCAGACCTAAAGGAATATCAAGAATGTGATTATTACCCGTTTGACTTGTATATTCAAATTTTAATTCAATGTCTGGTGTAACACTCGCAACATACTTTCTGAATGCTCTGGTGTCAAGTGCTAAAAACTCATTGTCAACAAAGTTGTCGATAGTTTTTTGTTCTGTATTCCCGTCTATTGATTGAATTTGGTATTTTAGTCTTGTGGTAAGTTCTTGGGATACTCCCGTGAGCTTTTCGACCTTTTCGTAATCTTTTAAAATTTCATCTATTTTTTTATCATCTCCGTGAGTTAGTAGTTTGAACTCTACAACTCTTTTGGAATTTGGTAATTCAAGTGAAAAAAGATTTCCGTTTTTATACTTTTTCTCATCTATTGTTTTATTATTTAGTTTAGACAAATCTACGGTGTATTCTACTCTTTCATTTGTATCTGGGTCTGTTAACATTATTTCATAGTTTGCACCATAACCTAATATTCTTGTCCCAACCATTAATGCGTTTTTATCACCGATTAATATATCATCTAATTTAACTTTTGAATCTGCAATTACTGATTCTAATAATTTAGTAATCACTACTCCTTGTTCAATTAAATTATTTGATGTTAAAATGTCTTCCTCTTTTGCGGTCATATATTTGACCTCTATTGTTCCACTACGCAAAGGACTATCTTCCGGATATAGTAATCCGTTTGATGGTAAAGATAGAACTTCAGTAGGAAAACCATACTGACTTTCAGCCATTTTTTTACTCCTTGATTAATTAAGAATTAATAACTTATTATTTTTTTAAAACTTTTTCTGCACCTGCGATACCGAAACTACCTAATGTAGTGAATAAGAATGAATTGTATACTACATCATTGATAACTAAATCTTTACCCATAAGTCCAGTAACAACATCTGCCATCGCAAACAAAACCATTATCGTAAACGCTCCGAAACCAATTATTGATTTCTCGTTGTATTCATTATTGTCTTTAAATATTGCCCACATAATTTTTCTCCTAAAACTCTAATATTGCGTAGTCGTATTGCATTGTTAAGTTGATATCGACTACTTCATTGGAAGCGTAATCTAATCCGTTCCAATTTGCTGTTGTAATAAATGCACCTTTTAGAACCCATTGTTCTACTCTTTCTCCATTAGGACTCAATACATTGAAAGTAATATCTTTCTTGTATTCAGATGAGTATCCGTCTACACCGGTTGCTGCTTCGTGATGAAGTCTTACCCACTCATTGACCGCTTGTGCTCCTGATGGAACGATTGGGTCATATAGAGTAATTTCTAATGTTGACCAAGTTGCTTTTCCTTTTACATATCTTTTTGTGTTGATATGGTCAAGAGTCACTGCTTCAAATGATACCTGTGGTCTTGCCATTGTTTTGATAAGGTATGCTGGAATTCCGTCTATTTCCATAATAAACCTATTTTTCATCTTAGGTTCAAATGGTGTAAAAAATATTTCGTTTGGGTCTAAAAATGCCACTTTATTTCTCCTATAATTTAACTCAGTAATAAATATAACAAAACTAAAAAAAGTGTATGGTAAATATGATATAGTTTTAGAAGTTTTATTGAAGTTTTATAATAAAAAGCTTGACATTGTCATTAGGAATAACTATATTATGGTATGATAGGAAAAACAAATATACCAAAACAAATAGTTAATATGTTGTTTGTAATTCTAACTGGGCATGATAATTTAGATGATAAGACCATTAGAGATATAAATAACATAATTAATAAAGTTAATAAATTAGATAAAGTTTTAAATTAATTAAAATAAAGCTTGACTTTTACATATAGTATTTGTATATTATAGTGTTATGATAATGATAAAGGAAAACGAAATGACTGTTAAACAAATGATTGAAAATAAAAGATTTCTTGAAGATAATGAAGTAATTACAACTGATACCGAGGGTATTTATATGAGAGATTACCAAGATACTTTGGTAACGAGAGAAATACCAAACCATTATGGGTATTACAATGACGCTGGTGAGTATGTAGAAAATGGAACTCATACCATTACTCATTATAGATATGCTCATAATCCTATGGAATTGTATGAAGCTAATACTAATCAACCAGCTGTTAGGTTGGAAGACTATGAAGCTCCTTACTTTGAACAAGCTTTATATAAAGGTATTCCTATGAGAGTGAGATATAATCCTACTATTAGGAATATGATGAAGACTGGCAATTATAGAATTAAGTATAGGGGTTGTAGTAAAACACATTACGGCTATGTAAGAGCCCAAGGTTA
>Ga0181408_1000439_pt1 | contig 13598 bp, 29 predicted proteins | sample 31SPOviralmetaG_FD_130137 | JGI IMG/M metagenome (GOLD analysis project Ga0181408, IMG submission 130137) | Marine viral communities from the oligotrophic San Pedro Time Series (SPOT) site, San Pedro Channel, CA, USA - 31 SPOT_SRF_2012-02-16 | ecosystem: Environmental > Aquatic > Marine > Strait...
AAAAAAAAACCATCGCTCCCATTACAACATCCATTGGCATCTCTTTCATGAGATTCTGAATGTCCTCATTTGGAGAGTAAGGAGCAATGGTATACTTATCCTTAGATTTGAAATTAACTGGTCTGAAAAGCACCGCCATAGCTTTATGCATCTGTTGCCAATCAGAAATAGTATTTTCTAAGTCTATGTATTCTCCAAGTGAGATATCGTCAAGCTTCGGTATAAACCCCATCTCTACTTCAAGTAATTTGAAGTGCCTAATTAACTTAGGGTTTTCCTCAAATGCCTTGCCGAGAATAGAGATTACTTTCTCCGCTTCTACCATCGGAATCTGGTGTACATCACGCAATGTAATGTTACAGAATATTTCAATGAGCTTCTTATTTAGAAATTCATCTGCTCCCTTATTTTCATCTGATACCTTAATGTACTTTTGATATTGCCCTAGAGTAATATCGTTTAAGGTGGTAGGAACTTCTAACTCTATCTGTTTCCTCATATATATAGTAACTAAAATTTAACAAAATGTACCTTACGTTTATTCCAACTGTCTAAATGGCATATTAATATATATAGTTATATATCTATAGTGTTACATTATATAACGTAACTCTGTATACACAAATAGTTACAATGTAAAATACAGTGTTACTATATACCTTGCCATATAACATGATAAAAAAATAACTATATATATATTAGTGCCAATTAGTCATGTGGAGAATCTTGATTGTATTTGTCATGGAGAAAGCAATATAACTCCCAATATTTCATTTGTGCATCATTAAGTGAGTATCTTACATTGCTTTTAGTTATATCACCAAATAAATTTACCTCGACTTGGTAATCTTCTTGGTTATATCTTTTCGGCACTAAAGACACCTTTATATTGTTCTCTAAGCACCATGAACAACACTTCCATTGGTCGCTCCTGTAGATTCCGATAAACATCTCTTTGCGCTTTCTTGCCATAGTCGTTGCAATATAATACAAGTATCTGACTAATCCAAGTGGCAGTTGGAGATTGTTGTTTGTGTAGAGTGTAGGCTAATATACTCTAGTAAGTTAAACCTAGGCAGAGTACCCTGAAATAAGCCCTGAGACGCTTTAAAATCATCTCGATTGTATCTTACCCTTATTGAAGTGTAGAAGTGCGCTTAAATGTGCCTTAAAATGCGTGTGAGAGGATAGGAAGCTACCTTTTCAACCTCTTTTTAATTATTCTCTATTGATTTACAACCATTTAACAAAATATAGGGTACAAAAAAACCCTCAATTAAGAGGGTTAATATTTAATTAACTAGGTTTTATTTTTATTTATTGTTAAATAATTCTCTCCCCCTATCAATAATATTTGTTGCTTTTTTTCTGTCAATGCCGTAATGTTCAGCAAATTTATCAACCGTTAAAAAGTTATTCCAATAATCTAAATACATTAAAATAATTCTATCATGTACTTTTTTAAATTGTGCGTTAAATTGTTTTTGATTTGCCATGAGTTTACTTATTTAAGTTAGTTAATTTTATTTCCTTTGTTTTTATTTTGTTTCTTATTTCATCTGTGGAAATGTTGCCGATAAAATCAGATAAAAAGGATTTAAGATATTTAACAGTAGTTCTTGAATAATCCCAGTAGTATGAATCAAGATAGATTTTTTGATTGTCTATTTTACAAATAATACTTTTATAAGACTGAAAAAATATTTTTGTTCCGCCTTTTGTATTAATTCTAATTTCAAATTGATTTTTTACGGGTTCGTTTGTTCGTGTACTCAATAAAGGATAAACTTTGATTTTCATTTTAATAGTTTTTAAGCGTTAATAATAATTTGAGTAAATACCCATATAAAAAAAGGTATAAATAAATAGAGAGCGTTTTTGCTCACTTTGTCGATTAGGTTAATTACTTTGTCATTTTTCATAATAGTAAATTTCAGTTAATATTTATTTTGTTTTGTCATGTTTGACACATCAAAGTAAATACAGAAATCCGAGAAAATCAACGCCTTTTATAATTTTAACAAAACTTTAACATTTGCCAAAAAGAAAGGGATTGAACCAATTTTTTTTGGAACAACCCCTATTGAATTGTTTTTTGCAAACCTATTGAATTCACATTTGAGGGTATTGAATTTACACCTATTGAATTTATTTATTCTTGTACAATATGTCTATTATTTTATAAATTGAATCTATTAATACTTTCACATCTGAAATGTTAGTAATATGAATATTGTCATCAATTTCAGCTAAATATACATACCAATCATTTTCTTCACCAGTGCGAGGAAATACATCTTCATCATGATAAGCGATTAAATCTAATGCACCATAATCACCACCAAAAATGTACTCGTAATAATACCAATCAACAGGCGAAACGAATTCATCTGCTTTTTTATCTACTCTTGTAAAACCTAAGTCTATTAATTCTTTTAATGTCATTTTTATAATATTAAATTAAACTAAATAACTAAGGGGATTATCCCCTCTTGAAAAGTAAGTTCCATCCTCTAGAAACAAGAAGTCCCCAGATAGAAACTTATTTTGTAGATAATCTTCACTAAGATATACATTTGCTTCCTCCCTACAGGCACTCAGCCAAGCCCCAAAGCATTCTTTAAGGATTGTGTTAGGGTTAAGCTCCTTGTCCTCATAAACGCACTCTCTGAGGCATCTAAATAGGTGGACATCTGCAAAGTATCCAGTGAACAATCCATCGGTCTTAGATAGGTTTTCTATTATCTCATACCAATCTATATTTTTATACTTCCAAACAGTTCTGAACTTACAGTAACTTTCTTTTGTTTCATCGTAGAAATTGATATTGAAGTCAGTTACTTTGCTCCCTATAATTTCGGCAAATTCAAATAGACTGTTGATAGACTCATCAGCATAATAATAACCTGCTTTCATTATGGCATTACGCTCATTGTAGAGAGCCTCAATCTGAGACCCCCTACTGAGCTCGTTAAATCTACACAACTTATCTATGCCTCTCATTAATCTATTTTAATCTTATCCATTATAGCTTCCTTGATTTCATTTCTATTGTCATAAAACCATTCATGCCATTCTCCCTTTACTGCGGAGGTATTGAGATATTCATCTATAATAAATGACAGGTTGTTCTCTATCGAATCTAAGGTATCTCCTACTATCTCTTCAAAGATATCTCCTTCTGGGTCGTTTGTTGGGTCTACACTCATGATTTCCAGATTTCTTTCATTTCCTCTACAGGGTTCTTTTCTTCTTCGAGTAGGTTTGAATGATTCTCGAAGTCCTCAGTATTGATTTGTATCGTGGCTCCATTGGGACAGGCAGGAGCCTCTTGAGACATACCAACACAATCTATATAGCTATTCCCATCTTTATCATTCTTGGGAGTGGGTATTGAAATCCTATCTGAAATCAGATTCAGAAAGTAACACCATTGTTCTGGTGTGGTCGTATTGTAGAAGTCTACTACTTGTTCAAATTTCTTAGTCATGATTATTTGTTTTTAAAGTTAGTGTATTTCTTTCCACCTATCTTAATCCAATTCAATCTATCAAAGCTGATAAATCTGTAGCCATTCTTATTCATATCGAATACTGGAATAAGTTTAGCTGAGATAGGATTAAAGGATAAACCTTTACCTATAGTGTGTTTTACAACACCAGTCCTACAGTTCATTGTACGTTCAGTACCATCCTTCTTGATGAAGTTAGCAGAGAACACTCTACCGTTTGATACTTTGTCTAAAATTTGTTGTAATGTAATAGTCATAATAATATAGTTTTAATGTTAATCCGAGTGCAAGATAGTAATTATTTTCCAACTGCCAAATATTATAACAAAAAAAAGAACCACCCTTTTACAGGTGGCTCTCTAAACAAACATAATCAACTAAAAAAACAAATGAAAAACTAAGTATTAAATTTTATTATCAACTAAATATATTCAAATCTATATATTATTTTTGACTCTACCAAATTTATTTTACAATATACATTCCTTTCGGCACTGAACGAGTCAACATATATTGAACTGCGTACCTGAGACTATCAATCAAGTGGTCGTAGCCATTTTCTAATGGTTTTATGCCATTTACAGCCCAAGCATAGTTATTGAACTCTTTGATTAGGTTCTCCCCTTCTATATTTATAGTATAGTCTTGCATGAGTGCAATACCAGACAAGATACTACCTTTCTTTTTTATTGTAGGGCTTAGATTTAATCCTCTGGTGGACAATTCAGCAATAAGCCTAGGCTCAGAGTTGTCGCAGATAATTAGTTCTTTTCCTGCGTGTCTTACACATTCATCATACAGGTTAGAGGTAACCAATCCTTTTTTATATAGATATTCTTTTGCCCAGATTATTTTTCTATCTTTGTCAATAGCAACCTTTACAAGAGCTGAAGCATCTCTGGAGAATCCCCAATCCAATCCCCATGCCTTTAAATCTACACCCTCATTGAATTGTCCAATCTGCCAGTCAGTGAAGATTACACCCTCTGCTTTCTGTAGCCAACCTCCCATTATCTGATGCTTGAATTTATCAGGTCTGCGCACCCTCATCTCCTCCAATTGATTTACGAACGACCCACTTAAATTCTCAATGTTATCTTGGTAGGTGGTATGGATATAGTTTACGTTATTCCTTTCTCCATTAAATCCATCTGGTATATCTCTATTCTGGTAGAACCTCTGATATATCCAGTGTTCTTTTGTGGTGGGATTTAGAATTAACAAACAACGATTCCTTACACCTTTAGCACGAATAGAGTAATCTATTTTATCAAAGCTTTCTTCATCGGTAAGCTCCTCCGCTTCATCTAACACAAAAGTATTGACCCCACTGATAGATTTAAGTTTGGCAGTCTGGTCTCCACTTGCGGTTCTAATTCCTGAGAAATATATAGAACTGCCTGTTAGATTGTTTATAATCTCATATTTGGTAACAGTGAAGTGTTCGATGACTCCCATCAATTCTAACTTCTCAATGAATTCAGGGATAATACTCATACTCGCTGAACTCATAGTATAACGAGTAAACAATATTTTATTGTTCTTTTCGTAAGTGAGCAACACCAAGAAAACTGTTACTGCGAAAGATTTACCCGAACCCCTACCTCCAGTAATAACACTGTATCTGCTATCCGAATCGAACAGAGATTGGTATTTAGGATTTAGATTTACTTTATCCAAGATTTCTTTTTATATATCCATTCATTACTTTCTTTTATTTATATTATATAACGATTTATACTTACTTTTATTTTTTACGTTCTTTTGTTTCTGTTTATGATAAATCTGCTCGAATTCACCACATGGAATAAACTTTATTTTATCTTTATTCATCCTTCTTATCGCGTTTACCCCAAACGTTCGATGCAGGTTTCACATAGTATCCCAATATTGGATTCACTAAGTAATTCCAAAAGTCTTGCGGGAAATCCTTTGGGTCTCTAATCTGTTTTGCTCTCGCCATCTTCTTCTGGTGTTATATCTATTGTTTTGGGTTGACTAAAGTCTATCACTGGTATATTAACCTTAGTATCTATGTTTATGTTCTGTTGTTCTTTCGGTCTCCCATACCTATATTCAAGTAGCCACTTCATGTGTTGAACTGAGCCATCCTTTGCTAGTTTGGCAACCTCTATCCAAGCCTTCTCCTCGCTACCAAAAGCTTTCTTCATGGCATTGAGGGTCATACCTGCTATGTCCTTATCGGCAGTCTTACGAGGTCTACCCTGACCTCTGGAGACACCTTTGACAGCACCGTTATTACGTCTGCCATCAACCTTTCTTTTCATTGGTCTTTTTTCTTCTGCCATTTCTTATATTTGAAATTCCTCTTTATAAGCCCATCCTACACCTTTATTTTTCATTTGAGATAGAAGGAATTTATATTTATGACGCAACTCCTTTTCTTTCTTTACAAACTCCCTAGCCTCTAACAAGCTTTTTCTATGCTTTCCTTTATAAGTAAAATTATTAGATAGAGAATATTCATCCTCTAAAACACTAACCTTACTTAATATTTTTCTGAACTCTAAATACTGGGCTTTAAGTTTAGGTTCAAATCGCATAACAACATCATCAAAGGTTTTTTCGCCATGCATAGCTGTAGCATGATTTCTGCCTATTTCACTCCCAATGGAGATATAACTTTCAAAAGTATATTCCCTTGATAATTTAAAATACATATTTCTGGCGTATACAAAATCTCTTTTTCTGTCTTTTGTGGATAAATCCAATTTAAATTCACTTTCTACTAATTCTCTAATCAGTGATAATTCCATTTATTTCTCTTTTAAATTCAACGTAAGCATCTACAACACCTTGACAGCATTCATAATTCTCAGTCTCCTTATAGAAGTCTAAGAGGTATCTTATATCCGCTTCATGAAGAACTCCCAATCTAAGAGAGTGGAGGATATCGTCAAAACATTCTTTCTTATCTAAATACATTTTATTTGTCTAAAAACATAATCACCAATAAAACCGCAATTGCTGTTATGTAAAAAATTGTTATAGTTTCATACATCGTACTTTCTATAATATACTGTTAATTCTTCTTCTCTAATAATAGGTCTAACAGAGTACAGAAAGCTCTGTGCTTCATTGTCATGTATAAAGCAGTTAGGGTTATCACTATGGTTTAAAAAACCTCCTAATGGTGTCCTGTATTGACCTACCAGTCCAAGGTGTGTTATCCCTAGGTTATGCCCTGCTATTATGTCTTGTTTAGCAAATACACCTTGCCCATGTATTTCACTATCTTTTATTTCCAAACAATCTGGCAAAGGTCTATACATTATATATCCCCCTCTAATTCATAGTCGTAAACTTCCTTATTCTTTTCTATGAAGTATTCCTTGTAAATATCTACAGCTTGTTCCACATCATATCTCCCTGCGTTGAAAGACCTCTCACTAACCCCATAGAATCCTATAGTGCCAGTAGATTTATCTATAGCTATAAAAGTAAAATCATCTCTATCTATATCGAATAACTTACAATAAATAAAGGCTTGACACCTATAAAGATATTCCCTTGCAGAGTATTCAAATTTAGCTATGTTTCCTGTGGTTTTTAAATCTACAATATATCCATCTCCAAGGATATCTGCCTTGCCTCTGAATGGCATCCCGAATAGATTGCCAATAGCAGGAACTTCCTTTCTAGTGTGTTGCATCATATCAACAGCTCTAGGATTGTTATAGAATGATTCTGCGAGTCTTTCTACATCATGCTTCTCCTTCCGAGTGAATGGTCTCGGATGCTCACTTAGAGCCTCTCTAAATATGTTTGTGTTCCTATTCTTTACATCTACAAATACCTGCTTCTCATACACATGAGGCTCAAGTATAGCAGTATGGAATAGCCATCCAAATTCAAAAGCAGGATTAGTTTTAGACCCTGAGAGTAATGAATCCTCATAGGCTCTAGGAGAATCTAAAAGTTTTTTAATGGCACTGCTCGAAAGAGCATTTCTTCCAAGATAATGATAATAGAATTCATCATCCATCATCTTATCAAGGATTTTTTTCTTATTCCAGACTCTATTGTCTAAGGTGGTTATACTTTCTTGCATATTTATATTTTGATTGTTCATATTCTTGCTCCATCCAATGAAGTTCTGCTCTTTGTGATTCATAGAACCATTCTTGTTCCATGAGTTCTTTTGTCTTTCCCATTATCTAACGTAACTTAACAATTTCCTTATTATTCTTTCTATCCGACTCCCTATAAAATTAAGTGGGGATTCTATCAGATAGTACACTATATACACGATAACTTCAAGTATATAGAAGAACGCTAAAAGTAGGAAGATGATAAATAACTTGGGTAAGTTGAGTATTACTTTCATGTCGTATAGTTTTAAGCAAATCTATACAAAAATTTAAACAACCACAAAAACTTTAACATTTTATTGCTTCGGGTCAAAGTTTCCCTTCCATTGTGTTTGGCATACAGCAAAACGCTGTTCTCTATCTGGAAACTCTTGAATCATCTTAGCATTATTCATACATCTTCTGTTAAAATCTACTTTTTCTTCGTACTTCTTAGGTTTCATGTTTAAAGGCATAATTATTCTTTTTTATCGTTATTACTCGGTTCTAATTTATCTAATCTTCGGGATAGAGCTACGCAGAATATCTGGAGCTCTTTTATTTCCCTTCTCATATTTATAAGCGTAGTCTCTTTCACTGCTCTAAGTTTTTCTTTAATCGTTCTATATAACAAGCTCCATCTAATAATTCCTCCTGTAGATGCTGTAACCATTGTGTCGTAGTAAGCTCATTATCATACAAGGTGGTGTTGTATTTTGCTACACCAATCTTACTTCTAACAGTGAGCATCGTCTTTACGCTTTCCACTATAGGGTCGCTAACGTCTTTGAGTCTTTTTGTTTTTGTCGGTTTACCGTTTGTGTCATTTCTATTCCAATAGCTTGATATACTATCTCCCATAAATCTAAAATTTACATTTTTTACAATCCCACTCTTTCCCTAAATTATTAACGTAGTTTACAAATCCTTGTGGCTCTGGAAGTGTAACCCAATGCTTTTTATAGTACACTCTCGTAACTTTACATTGCTCAAGAGGAATGTCTATATTCTCATCATCACACTCATGCTCTACCTTTAGAACGATAGACTTCTCGTTAGTGTGCCAACTATCACTAATTCTCTCTAGTAGCAACCTCTGTCCCGTAGGTATAGGTTTGAATTTACGTTTGACCTCTATTAAAATCAAAACCTTATTATCAAATTCAAGTACACCATCTATATCAGACGGATGGAGTTTACCATTCTGCACCCCCGTAAAGTCTATTACTTGCTTTACCTTATTCCTGTTCTTTATCAGACTTGTACTGGTCATATACTTTTTTTAATTGGTTATGTATATTATTCTTAAAACAAGGGCTACAGCTCGTGGGAACTGCTCCTTCATTAAATACCCTGTTGTATATTTTTATCATTTTATTTTGGTCATCAGGACTAACTTCGTTCTTAACTACAGAATAGTAGCTATCCAAGAAATAATATTCCGATTCCAATAGGCACTCTGTTTCTTTATAAGGAAACATCTTATTTAAATACTCTCTACGCCTGTCGCATCCACAGTCCTTTCCATCTGATAGCCACTCTACTATTTTTTTGATGCCAGTTGCTTTGGTGAACTTCTCTACAGTATCTCCTAAACCCCTACTTGTTTCTTTTGTAGGCTTGGTATTCTTCAAAGGCACTTTCTCTGATTTTTTCTTTACCATTACTTAGTGTGTTAAAAATTGAACTTAAACTAATTTTGGTTTCCTTCGCTATTTTTCTCATGCTTTTCTTATTGTAAAAATGCACATTCCACATCTTCTTATCGTACCAGTACCAATCTGAAACTATATCGTCTATCTTACTCACTAAACTGTCAAATAGATTCTCCACCTCCATCTTATCTTCATCCACATCGTCTATCATATTATTCCCTAAAGGGACATGATTATTCTTTGAATACTTATGGAATCCATCTAAATATAAATTCCTTAGAGCGATATATACATAGTAGGTGTTTATCTCTGTTTCGTTATACATAATCTTATGTAATGAATCAGAATGCCTATGTACTATTTTAATGTACATCTCCTGTACAAGCTCATTGGCAGATTCATCATCACATCCAAATGACTTAGCCATGTAGAACCACTCCTTATGACGAGTGGCTAATATATCTATAAGGTTTTTGGTCTCCAAAAGTGAAATGATATACCTACTATAAAAAACATAAATTGTATGAGGTGTTCTATTTCCTCTACATCTTCATCGGTATCAAGTTCTGTATTCCAGTAATTGATTCCTATCATTACCCCATATATAGGGAAAAATTGTACATACATATTAAACTGATTTAATTGTTGCTTCTATTCGTGAATTACCTGTATCTATTCCCATATACTTAGCTGTTATATTTTTAACGATACTTGTGTCATCTGCTAATATACAACCACACATTACCATAGAGTCTTGGAAGAACTTATCTACCACACTAACTACATTCATTAAATCTCTAACTCTTTTATCAGGAGCATAGTATTCATAATGAATAGACACCTCTCCGCTAAACTGAAAGTCTAATTTATCCTGTATTGAATAGTAGTAGTTACGTTTGACGTTACCACTAACAGAATGATGCCAATTCCTATACTGATTAAGATTCAAATACAGTTTCTTTTTGCGACTAAATGAATGAGTGGGTAAAGTAATTTTAACTTCTTTTGGCATCTATATCTGTAAACGGTGTTGAATTATTAAACATATATCTTTGCGATTTAACATCAAAGTGAATACCATGTACTTCTTGTGGTATCCCTACTAACTTCTGTTTCTTTATCTTTTGACTGCCGAATACTACAGCAGTATTAGAGAAATCCAATGCTCTCTCTGGTCTCCATATAAACATCACATTATCGGCTTTATCGGCAAATGTACCTCCACCTTTAATCTTATTTACATCTGGTTTAAAATACCTACCATCATCACCTTTTGATGGGGTTACTTGGTGAGCCACCAAATGTATTGAAATGTTGTAATCCAAGGCAAACCTTTTAAGCTCACTCATAAACCTAGAGATATATAAATCCTCTCTTTCACCTCTGTTCATCTTATGTTGAACTGTGTTGTATGGGTCTATAATTAAACTTCTAATACCTTTTGTCTTAACTAAATAACTTGCTCGATGAAAAATGTTATCAAGGGTAAAATCTTTCTTAGGGTATATTAAGAAGAAATGCTTTTTAACAAAGTCCATAGCATCCTTATATTCACTTATAGACATCTGATGACTTTTGTAGAATGGGTCTGCACTTTTTCCCATGTACATCTCTATGATATCATTGAAGAAATCATTCATGGGCATATTCTCAGGAGAGAACACTCCAAACTTCCAACCATCATAATACGCTTTAATTGTTGCCAGTTGATTCAAGAACATCGACTTTCCTTCGTTTTGATATCCTGTCCAGATATTTACCTCTCCGTTTCTCCAAGTCCAAGCACTGTCCACAGCAGGTATGTAAGTTGTAGTACCTCTTTCTTGACCATTGTGATAACCATCTAACATACTATCACTAACGTCTTCTACTGAAAAGATGCCTTCTAACTTGGGGCTGTGAGACGTTTTAAGACGTTCTCTTAGACTTTCTACACCCTCTTGGAGTAATACCTCATTAGCGTCTTTAAATGGTCTTAAATCGACTAATTTACATTTATCAGCACCAAACCTCCTTACAAGCTCTTTCTCAAGGTTTCTTCCATTATCATCGTTATCGGTAGCTATATAGATTATTTTGGCACTCTGAAACACATTGTAACAGTTAGTGATACACTCCAACTTCTTATCAATGTTTTTGTCGTTAGGATTAGGAGCACCCATGTTTACACTTGTATGGAATGGTATACCTGCCACTTCCCAAGATAATGAATCCATTTCACCTTCGCATATTACAATGGTATCTTGCTCCTTACAATTATCATAATTGTATATTACTGGTTCGGCATCTTTAGATTGCGTAAAGAATTTGCCATCGATACCTCGTGTTTTATAATTTACTATATCGTTATCTACAAAATAAGGAAAAACAATACTCTTGTTATCTACAGATGATACTATCTTGTTGTTATTAATAACCTCGTTTGTTATTCCTCTGGCATTAAGGAATGCTCTGCCTTGCTTCGTAAGTTTCTTTAATTTGTTCTTTTGGGGTTTCTTATAGCTTTTCTTTGTTTCTATCATTGATGAATTGTTTGTTTTCAATACGCCATGCCATCCACATTTATGGCAATTATATAATCCTTCTGTTAAATTGATACTTAGACAAGTATCCTTGTAGTTCTCTTTACCTAGTTTTATGCAATTAGGACATTGTACTTTTTGTTGTACACCATTGTTCTTTACCCTTATGCCTAAACTACTAAAGCTTTGTTCTAAAATCATTATATTGTAATATATAAATATAACATGGTATATATATTTTTTTTATTTTTATATATATAACTATATACTATAATCTGCCATATTGGCACTTGGAGATAATCTAATCTTACGCTCTTTTCCATAGTGTCCAGTGGATTTAGTATCACGCTCTATAAAGCCCTGTGCTTCGAGTTTATTAAGCAACCTATACAAGTTCCTATCTGATATGTTTAAAGTGTCGGAAATCGCCTTATTTGAAGCGAAACAGTAACCTTTCTTCTTACTCAATCCCTTTATTAAAGAAAGCAATGCGCTTTCGGTAACACTAAGTGATTTATTCATGAAGGAAACGTTGATATTTATAAATCTAGTTTTCATATTGATATAATAAAAATGGGGATAAAACTATCGCCCTACCCCCATCTTAGTTATTGATTAGAATGGTAGCCCATCCCCTGAATTAACAGCCTCCTTCTTCGGAGCATTGTTATTGTTGTTGGCATCTGGCTTGTATTCGTCAATCCAAATTTTATGGGTCTGACCATACTCATTAGTACCATCCTTGTTAGCACCCATAGTCATTCTTAGGTATTGCTCTCCTTTGTACTCGTAGATGTGCTCTCTCACTTTGCTCATGGCAATAGAGAAGTTTACTAATTCGTAGTTACCTACTTTCTTTCCGTTTCCAACGTACTTTTTTGGTGAATTGTTATTCATAATTATAAAATAAAGGTTAAATATTCTTTCTTTTGAAATCCTCAGATTCATCTTCTCCAAAGACTCCTAACTCATAGAATCCTGTCATCTTTAGTACAGCTCTACTCATAGCTCTTTTCTCAGCCATTTCCATGACGTACCAAGTGTTACAGTTTCCATCCCTGTGGGTTTCTCCCTTTAAGGCAGAACCAAAGGTTTCGATATTCTTTTCCCCTTTATTAGCATTGGCTTTAACCACTGAAAAGTTAGGTAAAGAATTAATGACATCGTACTCGATGTTGATACCCTCTATAGCCTGTATCTTATCGATACCTGCTCTAGTGATAATCATATAGTGCTGATGCTTGAATATTTCATCAGAACTAAGCTCATACTTCTTGTAGAGTTTTGCTAGTTTATCTCTATTCATAAACGTATAATTTTAAGTTATCTACAAATCTAACGATTAAATCTCTAACTGCCAAAAAAAAGTGGCTCAGTAAAAACCAAACCACTTTCAGAAGGATAAACCATTAAAAAACTATACGAGTATATGATATAAACTCATTACAAATATATAACATTAATCTTAAACTTTACCTTGTCCTCTATATCTTTTTCTATAATTCTTAGAGGACTTGAGTGCACTGCTTTTAGATTTAGCATGAACACCTTTGCGTTTTACTTTGTTTTTTCTATAGTAAACAGATATTTGTTGTTTTGCCATTATTTATGTTTATTGTTTCCAAATACCTTTTCCACACCTCTTGAACCGAAGTATCCACCAATAACTATAGTAAGTAGACCTGTTATTGAATCTAAAGGATAACCCATGTACCACCCTGCCACATAAGAGATAGTAAGGAATACTAAGGTTAGTGGTCTTACATTTTGAGCTAACCACCCACTTCTGCTATCAGCTACCCACCTTCGAGTAACACCA
>Ga0181408_1000441_pt1 | contig 13569 bp, 15 predicted proteins | sample 31SPOviralmetaG_FD_130137 | JGI IMG/M metagenome (GOLD analysis project Ga0181408, IMG submission 130137) | Marine viral communities from the oligotrophic San Pedro Time Series (SPOT) site, San Pedro Channel, CA, USA - 31 SPOT_SRF_2012-02-16 | ecosystem: Environmental > Aquatic > Marine > Strait...
AGTAGTTGATTGTATGGATGAAAATGCACTTAACTATAACCCTGATGCTGATGTAAACGATTTAATGTTATGTGAATACCCACCTTGTGAATCAATCGATAATATTTATGTAGAACAATCTTGTGATGGGGGTTCTGCAATTCTTTATTACAATTGGGATCCTTCAATTAATCCAAACTGTAATATAGTTCAAATAACTTATGGTAGTGAAAATACTAATGAGTATGTTTTTAATACAAATATAGATAATGGTATATGGGGAGTTTATGCTGGTAATGGTACAATGCCCCCTAATTGGGAAGATGAATTTTACGCCCAATTTACTACAGCGGATAGCTTAGTATCAGATACTATATTCTTTACTCCATACCCATGTACACAAGGATGTACAGATGAAAATGCTCCTAATTATAACCCTTGGGCTACTGTAGACGATGGCTCTTGTGGGGGTCAAGCATGTGAATATGGGTATACTCCAATAGTAATAGAAGTTACTTTAGATAATTGGCCAGGTGAAACAGGTTGGTCCTTTGTTAGTGGTGATGGTTCTACAGAAATCCCAGATGGAACATACACTTTTCAAGATGTAGGGCAAACTTACACATATAATGTTTGTGCATTAGAATCAGGATTTGAATTTATTATATCAGATACTTTTGGTGATGGTATGGCAGGTTCTACTTCAGGTGGAACAGTAGATGGTGATGTTGTTATAAAAGGGTGTGATGGAGAAGTAATAACTTCATTATCTTCAAATACTTGGGTAAATGCAGAACAAGATACAGTAGGAGTTGGTTTTGGAAATGTAGCTTATTCAACATGGCAACAAGCAACTATATGTGGTGAGGCAGAAGAAGTATTAGGATGTACAGATTTTGATTATCAAGAATTCAATCCAGCAGCAAATACAGATGATGGTTCATGTCTTACAGAACATGTGTTTGGTTGCATAAACGAAAATGCATTTAATTATGATTCATTAGCTACGCAAATGGAAATATACCCTAACTGTAACTATGAATTATGGATAGGAGACGCTGGTGCTGATGGGTGGGGTAATTCATTCTTAGGAGTTGTTCAAGGAGATAATCAATGGTCATTTACAATGGGGCCTGGGCAATATGAACAAACATTCCCTATATGGTTAGAAACAGACGAACCTGTTAAAATTTATTATTTTGAAGTAGGAGGTGCACAAACACCACCAGAAGAAGTAGAATTCCAAACTTTACATAATTCATTTAAATTAACAAACGCAAACGGCACCATATTATTATATGAAGGGTGGAATCCTTTTGCAGATAATGGTCAAGGAGCACTTCAATCATTTAGTCCTCCATTTTATAATGTATATCAAGCAATGCCCTTTTGTGGTACTTTATGTATTCCAACAGTTGAAGGGTGTTTAGATTCAACAGCCTTAAATTATAATGAAGAAGCAAACACAGATGACGGCTCATGTGTTGAAATTATACCTGGATGTACTCAAGAAATAGCATTCAATTATGATGAAAACGCAAACTTTGACGATGGTTCATGTGTAGCTGAAGTAATTGGGTGTATGGATATAACAGCCTGGAATTACAATGAAAATGCCAATACAGATGGGGGTGATTGTATATACCTAGGATGTACAGATGTAGATGCATGTAATTATAATTCAAATGCCAATGCAGATAGTGGGGGTTGTACTTATCCTGATGATTATTATAATTGTAGTGATATATGCATTAATGATGCTGACGCAGATGGAGTATGTGATGAACTTGAAATAAGTGGTTGTACTGCTATAACTTCAACAAACTATGACCCAGAAGCCACCGAAGATGATGGTTCATGTATAGCAATAGCTTATGGTTGTACAGATCCAACTGCTTTTAACTATAATGAAAACGCCAATACAGATAATGGTTCCTGTGAAACTGTTGTATTTGGTTGTATAGATTCTACATCTTTAAATTACAATGCAGATGCTAATACTGATAATGGTTCATGTATTGCCATAGTAGAAGGCTGTACAAATTCAATTGCTTTAAATTATAATGAAAACGCAAATGTAGAAGATGGAAGTTGCATCTTACCCATTTACGGATGTACTGATAACACTGCATTAAATTATGATGAAAATGCAAACACAGATAATGGTAGTTGTATTACAATTGTTTATGGTTGTACAGATTCAAGCGCAATTAATTATAACGAAAATGCCAATGTAGACGATTTTTCATGTATAGATTACATTTATGGTTGCACAGATTCAACAGCCTTAAATTATAATGAATTAGCAAACACAGATAATGGAACATGTATCGAAATAGTAGAGGGATGTACAGATTCAACAGCCTTAAATTATAATGAATTAGCAAATGTAGACGATTTTTCATGTATAGACTATGTATATGGTTGTACTGATTCTGAAGCTTTTAATTATAACGAATTAGCAAATACAGATAATGGTTCGTGTATAGAGATAGTTTTAGGATGTACAGATTCAACAGCATTTAACTATAACTCAGACGCAAATACGGAAGATTTTAGTTGTATCGAAGTAGTTTATGGGTGTACTGATTCAAATGCTTTTAATTATGACGAGTTAGCAAACACAGATAATGGAACTTGTATTGATATATTAACAGGATGTACTGATGTTAATGCTTACAACTACGATGGAAATGTCAATACAGATGATGGTAGTTGTGAATATGATGCTGGATGTAGTGGTGGGCCTGGAGTTCCTTATTGGTTACCTAATGATTGTTTTGAATGGGTAATTTCAATTGATACAGAATGTTGCACAGGTAATTGGAATTCATATTGTGTAGAATTATACAATTACTGTGATTTAGGATGGCCTATTGATTTAGAAGAAATGAACAGTGAATTATTGATTTATCCTAACCCAGTAACTGATATACTTAATATGACAAAAGAAATTGATATAAAATTATATGATATGATAGGAAATTTAGTAATTTCTAAAGAAAAAACAACACAAATAGATATGACTAACTTACCAAGTGGCATTTATAATTTAAATATAAACCATAATAATAAAATAATCAATAACAGAATTGTAAAACAATAACGCCTTTTAAAATAAATATATATTTATTGAGGAATAACACTGTATAAAGAAATGGCAAACGATAAATTTTATGGGTATAAACCCAAATATTCTAAACCTTCTGGTAAAGAAGGCACAATACGTTCGGGGGCAGAAGAAGGAAAGACATATGAACATATAGGAAACTCTTTAGATAGAGTAAATCCATATGAATTTAGAAAAGGTATGGACTACGAATTAACAGCTATAGGGTGTATGAGATTAAAAGAATCAACTATAGAAGAAAGAGAAGCATCCACAGAAAAGGTCTTAAAAAACCTAAATGACCATCCATCATATTATTCAAATTTAATTCATTATGAAACAGAATTTCGTAATAAAGATTCTAAACCAACATTCAAAGCTTGGTTAAAAGAATTTGACGAAGAATATAAAATGAAAGAAATAGATAAAAAATATTCATATAAAAATACTCAAATGGCTAAATCAGATAAAATGGAAGAACTTAAAGAAGCTATAAAAACAGAATTAAAATCAATTCTTAGAGAACAAGAAGAAGATGAATTTGATGATGATGAAGAAAAGGCAGATAAAGCTGCTACTAAAGGAGCTAAAAAATCAAAAATGAAATCTGGCAACAGTTTTGATGCTGAAAAAGAAGCTATAAAAGATTTACTATATAGAGGTAAAAAAGGAAGCGAAAGTGAACACACAGAAGATGATCCTGCTCCTAAAAGTATTTTAGATGTAAAAGATGAAATGCTGCAAATATATAAGGATAAATTTAAAGGACAAGATGGAGGTGTTGAAGAATATAACAATTTACTTACAAAAGAAAATGAAAAGTTTTTAAAACAACTTGAAAAACATGTAAAGGATTTTGGAGAAGAAGGAAAGGGTAACAATGTTACTTTAGATTCAGTATATGGTGAAAAATTACCTGATACAATTAAACTTTTAGGTGCTAGATTAAAAGAAATAGAAAAAGAAGAAGAAGCAGAAGTAATATCTAAAACTAGTGAAAGAAGAGGAATAGCAGAACACAATATGACAAGAGCCCAACATATTAAACTTTTAGAAATATGTAAAGAATATGGTGTAAATTTAAGAGAAGGATCTATGGGGGTTAAAATGTATTATGAAATAGCAAAAGCCGCTTATTTAGAAGGAGTAGCTGATGCCCATAAATTATAAAAAACAAAAAAATAGTTATGAATTGGATAAATAGTTGGAGAGAAGGTAATAAAAAAAACATTATTGATATCTCCCTAAGACTTGGAGTATTAACTCTATTTGAACTTAAGTGGAATCCCGGAATTAAGTTTAGATTAATAATAATAAATTTTGGGGTTGAATTATAAAGACTAATAATAACTTAAAAAAAAATAAAAATGACTTTAAAAGAACTTAAAAAAATGATAGCTGAAGAATACTCAGCATTTCAAAATGAACAAAACATGCCACCAATGGCAATGGGAGGACCAGGAGGTCCAAAAGTAGATGTATCTGATGATGATGTAGACGCTACAGGAGGCGGAGACGCAGAAGGAACATTAAAAAAGATAATGGATATGTTAACAGCATATTTTGAAGGTGGTGATGAAGAAGAAGCACCAGAAGCCCCAGATGCACCAGATGCTGAAGAAGAAGAAGAAGAAGAAGAAGAAGATATAGAAGAAGGAGCATCAGGTAATGGATTTGGTAAAGGAGCAAAAGAAGCTAAAGGATCAAATGGAAAGATGGGAGGTGTTTATAAAGAAAACAGAAGAGCTGCAAGAAATAAAAAAATGATAGCTGAATCTGCTTTTAAAAATAGATTTAAAAAATTAGCAAACATTAAATAAAACATGACTCTTGATGAGTTATTATTAGAATGGTCATATAGGTCAGAAAAGGGTTATCCATCTTTGGATAATCCTTCTGATATCTCTATCCTTAAACAGATACTTGAGAACCTAAATTTACCTTCTAATAAAATAATATCTTCTTTAAAGGAAGGCACCAAAGCTTCTAATTCTAGGAATGCTATAACCCAAATATTAGGCTCTTCTGAAGGCCAGGAAGCGGGACTAACATCTATGACAGATACCTACAGAATAGGTAATAAGAAAAAAATAGATAAAGATCAATTTATATCAATAATAAATACACTCTTTAATAATCCCAGAATTACAATCCATGAACCTAAATCAGGTCCCAATAAAAGTACAAAATATAATATGTTTGAATTTGAAACTGAAGAGGGACAGGTTCAAATAGTTTTAGCAGGGGGTGCCAATGAAGGAGAAGTTTACGAACAAGATCTTTTAACTAAAATACAAGGATCTGTTGGGTTTCCCCTAGATGAAATAGAATTCTCAGATATTCAAAAATTATTTACAACTATAGGTATTGACCCCGAAAACCTTACCCCTGATGACGCTGAATTTATGGGGGCCGCTGACACAAAAAGACCATTATCGTTCGAAGGACCAACAGATTTAGGAGCTAAAGTAGCAGATCTTGTAATACATGCTGAACAAGATATCTATTTATCTATTAAAAATAAAAAAGGTTCTGGAATATATAATGGTGGTAATGTGCCTTTTGTTTATTTAAATGAAGAAGGTCAAGCTATATTTGATGAAAGTAAATATAATGAAAAGCCTCTATTTAAAGAAATATTTGAAGCTTGTGGTATAGACCCACAAAGAATGACAGATGGTTTAAATGCTTATATTAATGGAGAAGGAGAAAAAGGAGAATGGGAACCATCATCTAATGTAGATTTAGATAAAATTAAAAATCTATTAGCATCTTCTTTTGGATATGGTTACTGGTATGTAAGAGAAAAAACAAAAGGAGAAATATTCATCCATTATATAGACGGAGAACAAGGGGCATATGATATGGTAGGAGAACTGAATGAAAGTGCAGTACAAATAAAATATCCAGGTACAACATCTAAAAATTTAGATGTATCTATAGAAACTAATAGTCCAGTTTTTCAACAAGACGAAGGAAAAGTTCCTTTAAAATATCAAATAGTTATAAGAAACGCATCAGGAAAAATTCTCCCTGCAAGGCTTAACATAAGAACTAACAAATAATTTGGCTTCTGTAAGTCTCTTTCCTATATACAATTAAATAAATAAAAACAATTATGGCTTACGAAAGACAATTACAATCAGCTATGGATAGATTAGATCAATCTTTAGCACGTTTACATACATTTATTAAAAGAGGCGAAAATACAAAAGCAATCCAATTTATGACAGAAGGAGAATTGAAAGATAGATATGAAGAACTACAAAACATAATAAATATATCACAAACAGGCAATATAGGGGCTAGAGGTACTAGCCAAACAGGTACATTTTAATAAAAAATAGGTTATGTTATCAGCAGAAAAAATCCAATCAAACTGGGATCGTTATTTAAACGAAATAAAAACAAATATATCTAAAAAAAGATCAGATATAGTTATTCCTTTTTTAGAAAAGTTCGAAGAAAGAATAATGATGATGCCCGCCGCAGCTAAAAACTGGCACCATTCAGCATTTGCTGGTGGTTATGTTGACCATGTATTACGTGTATATGATTGCGCAAATGAATTATATAAAACGTGGAATAAAATGGGAGGAGATATATCCACATATACAATTGAAGAAATGCATTTCGTCGCTTTATTCCATGATTTAGGTAAGATGGGTCAACAAGAAGGTGAGTACTATCAACCAAATGATTCTCAATGGCATATTGATAAATTAGGCCAAATATATAAATTCAACACCGACATCCCTGCTATGAAAATACCAGAACGATCTTTATTTTTATTACAACAAATAGGATGTATAGTATCTCAAAATGAATATATAGGGATTAAAATTCATGATGGATTATATGATGAAAGTAATAAATTTTACTTTATGTCTGGAATGAAAGAAACTAAACTAAGATCCCACTTACCTCTACTTATGCATCAAGCAGATCATATGGCAGCTCAAATTGAATTTGAAATATGGAACAATGCAACAGATGCTGTTCCTAAATCTAGACCTAAAAATGGTTCTAAAGGGGATAAAACAATAAGAAATTCAAAAAAGATAAACACAAAAAATAACCCGAATTTATCTAACGCCACCTTAGACGTTATAGATTCGTTTTTTAAAGATTAAACTATGGGCTGGACAATAGCAACAATAATACTTATAATACTCGTCACTATAATGGGTTTTTCTATATATAACTTATTAAAAAAGAACGAAAATTTAGAAGACTTTATATCTAAACAAAGTGAAGCAATACAATCATGTGATATAAGACTAAAACAAATAGACACCAAAGGTACTTTTTATGCTGATGATGAAATAGGATGGTTTTTTCAAGAAGTAAAAAAAATTCAAGACGCCTTAAACGAATTTACACTTAAATAATATATGACTACAAAACCAAAAATTAAACTAGAAACAAACTCTATCCCACCGCCTAAGAAAAAGAGAGGAAGAAAAAGAACCAAAAAAAGATACTTCACAGAAGACACAGACGCTGCAATAGCAGAATTCTTAGCATCTACTGATCAAACAGAAAGAGACTATATATACAATCATAGAATTCATTACGCTTTCTATAAATTAGCCGAAAATTTAATACATACATTTAAATTCTACTACACAGAAGTAGATTCTTTAGAAGACTTAAAACATGAGGTAATTTGTTTTTTCCTAGAAAAATTAGATTATTTTAAACCTGAAAAAGGAACAAAAGCTTTTAGTTACTTTTCAATTGTAGGTAAAAACTACCTCATACTATACAACAATAACAATTACAAAAAGAAAAAACAAACAACAGACGTTATGGCTGCCGACGAAGATGATGGTGTTATACATCAATTGGGAAGGGATCAACGTAAAAAAGAAATAAAAGATTTTATTGATTATTTTACTTTATATATAGATAAACATATGTTTACTTTATTTAAAAAAGATAAAGATAGAAAAGTATGTGATGCTATAAATCAACTTTTTGTACGTAGAGAGAATTTAGAAATTTTCAATAAAAAGGCTTTATATATATACATCCGTGAAATGACAAATGTAGATACACCTGTGATTACTAAAGTAACAAAAATATTAAAAAAACTATACAAAAATCTACATCAAGAATACATCAAAACAGGATATGTAAGAATTTAAATTTTTCCATATTTATTATAAACACATAATATGGATCCATTAAACCAAATAATATTTGATGATAAATCATTCTCTGATTTATTGAAAGAAATACATAAAAATCAATCAAAAAAAGCAAAACAATTAGCTTCCTTGATAGCTGAATTACGTCCTCTTATTACATCTTTAGGAGATGCTACAGTAGTAGTACCTTTAATTAAAGAATATATGGAAATTAGTGTAAAAAACGACGACCAATTAATAAAAATGGCAGCCATAGTACAGCGTTTATCCACAGGTAATACAAGTAGTGGGGATAGTGGATTATTAACAGAAGAAGAAATGGAGCATCTCCAAAGCGTAGCTGAAGAAATATCTAAAACGGTTGAAAAGCCTAAACAAATAGAAATACCTAATAAACCAAAAGAAGATGCTTAAAATAGCAAGAGTCCAAGATATTATTTTAGACGCTTCCCACCCTGGGTATGCGGGAGAGTTATCTATAGGAACTATACTATATACTTTTTTGGATGACCCCCCTCCCCCTAACCTTTCTGAATGTAATAAAGCCAAACCTTTAAATGCTAATATTAAACAATACCCTGTTCCCAATGAAATAGTATTTTTAGTTTCAGCCCCTAGTCCTAATTATAATGAGCATAATAACCTTGTTGATTATTATTTACATCCTCACGCTATATATAAAGACCCTAACCTTAATGCCCTTCCTAATGCCCTTGATGCTAGTGGAGATTTTTATAAAGGAGAATACTTCCCAGAATTAGAAGATATAAGACCCCTACAACCCTATGAGGGGGACCTTATAATAGAAGGCAGGTTTGGTAATTCAATAAGGTTTGGAGCTACAACTCCCCGAAACCTTGTAAGACGTAATTATTGGAGTAGCAAAGGAAACGTTGGGGACCCTATTACCATTATTAGAAATGGTCAAAAAATACACGACAGAGCAGATGATAGTAACTTTGACCATACCATAGAACATATTAATTTTGATGATTCATGTATATTTTTATGTTCAAACCAAAGTATAAATATATTTATACCTGCTTCCACCCATGAAGAATCATACCAAACAAAAAGAAATAATAGCGAAAACGAAAAACATATAGAACCAGAAATAGATGAAGAAACACCATTAACTACAGATGTGCAAGAAGATATACAATTAAATACCCCTGACCCCCTAAACCCTATAGATACACAGGTAGAAGACGAATTATCTACGTATAATGATTCAGGGGCGTCTCATTTTGATATATCACCTTCAGAAAATCAAATAATATCAGTAAACGATGCCCTTGCAATACCTGAAAGTTATAATGTTCCTGACATAACAACAGATAACTTCTTGTTAGAAAGTTTTGATATAGGCGAAGTATTAGATATATCCCTTCCTGTAGATAATACAGCTGTTAATCCATTTAATATGGGGGGAGGTGGTGGTGTATCATAAATAAAAACAAATGGCAGATTTTAAAAGAATACATACAATATATAGTAAAGCAGCTAAGGATAATAGTATAAATAATTATCCGGGAGCAGATATAAGTCTAGATCCTTGCCTCACTGAAGCATATGTTTGGTCTAATATTCAAAGTTTATACCAAAATTGTATAGATCCTATAGTAAAAGCTTTTGGTAGTGATTTTATTAAACTTACATCTGTTTATAAATCATCTGAATTAGAAAGATTTCTAGGTGGGAATCCTAATTCACAACATGTTTGGGGTTACGCTGCTGATATTATTAGTACAAAACATCCTACTTCTTTAATATGGAATTGGTGTTTTAAAAATTTACCTTCATGGAATCAATTAATATGGGAATATCCTGAGAGAGGAAGGTTTACACAAATAGACCAAGATTATTCTTGGATTCATATTTCTTTTGTTAAAGAAAATAACCCAAAAATAACCTCTATTTCTTCAAAAGTAGAAAAAATCCACAAAATATATGAAGGGGAATTAACAACAAGGTTGGGGGACTATACACACGGTATAACTTTAGCTGACGAAAATTTATTATAAAATGACTTATATACCTAAATTACCAAATGCTTATCAAGGGAATCAAGTAATAATAAACTCGGATAGATTATTATTTAATGCAAAAACTGATAGTATATTAATGTACTCAGATAAAGCTATAGGTTTTAGTACTAATGGTAGTTTTCATTTTGATACAAGCCCTGATAAAGAAAAAAGCAAATTTATAATAAATTCACCTAACATATATTTAGGATTAGAATATAACAACACATTACCAGTACAACCAGCAGTTTTAGGAGATGATTTAATAACAACTTTAAAAGATATATTATATTCAATTGAAACTGTTTATGCTGATATTATATTCCAAATATCATATATAACAACTAAAGGAGGAACACCTACAGGTATGAACCCTAAAAATAATATTATATTTAAAAAAAGACAAAGGTCTTTAAATAAAATAATAGAGAGTTTAGAAGATATTAAAAGTAAAAACACAAAATTAGTATAAAATGGCATCACAACAAGTAAGAAATATGATAAATAATCAGATAGATTCTTTACTAGTTAGAGCTGAAACTGAATTAAGAAATGAAGGTAATAAGAAGTTAATTGAACTTCAAAATGAATTAATGACACCTGAGACTATTTTAAAAGCACTCAAAGTAGATGTTAATAGTACTTCATGTAGTGCTTCTGGTCTTGATAAGTATGAGAAGGTTAGACAAAAATTACTTACAAAAATAACAGGAATTAAAAACTTATTAGGAAATGCTAAAGAAAAATTAGAAGGAATAGACGGAAAGGTTAGACCTATAATTAAAGGAGAAGGAGTAGTAGGGGCTATAAATGACCTTAAAAATAATATAGTAGACCCTATAATAATGCCTATTTTAAAAGCACTTTCATTAGCAATACCTGTAGCTTTATTTGTATTAAAAGGACCAATAGCAGATGGTTTTATGTCAACAGAACTTCGTCAAAAATTAGTTGAAGCAAAAACAAAAATTAAGGAATTAGAAGCATTAATGATTGGAATACCTTTTATGATATTATTTTATCAAAAGAAAGCTGAGAGAATAATGTCACCACTTGATAAAATATTATTAAAATTAACTTTTATACTTGATGAAATAGGAAAGATAGAAGCATTTATACACAGTTTATATCTCAACCATGTAGGTGGATGTGATGAATTAGCAAATGCTGCTAATGAATCAGTAAATTCAGACACAATGACGGGTAATGAAGGGGGTAGTGTATTACCTAACCCTGATGGTCCTACTCCTTTAGATCAATATCTAAGTTTATTACAAGATCAATATGAAGATGTATATGCACAGGTATTAAACTCAACAAATAAAAAGTATGTAAAGAGAGTCTTTGCACTTAAAGAAACTTTAGAAGAAGATTACGATATTAGTTTCAAAACCATAAAAAATTAAAAAAAGATTATATTTATAATAAATGATGAAATATGAAAGCAAAAGTATTTGAAAAATTAATAAGAAAAATAGTTAGAGAAGAAATTGACTATGCATTACATAGAGAAATAAAATCACTAAAAGAAGATTTACGTGACGAAGTAAAACCTAGAATCGTAGAAGAAAATAATCCTACTTTAAAAGAAAAAATTATGGGTAAATCCCCAGTTAAAAATCACCAACCCCTAAATTTTACAAATAATTCAACATTAAATGACTTATTAAATGAAACGGCTCAAGGAGATACAAATTTAGGTGGTAATAGATCACCAGTTTCTGTAGATGGTGATTTTTCTAGTATAGGAGGAGTACCCGCAGAAGCAGCACCCAAAGAAGTAGTAGATGCCGTAACTAGGGATTATAGTGGATTAATGAAAGCAATAGATAATAGAAATAATAAATAATAAATGCCTATAATATCAGGAATTAAAAGAATAAACCCTTTAGATCTTAATAAAAATGTTAAGATAGGGGTAGCTTTTCCCTTAAACGAAGAAAATATGTTTAATGGTACTGAAACAATAGAAGAACAAACAAAAGCTAACCTTATAAACCTACTACTTACAGAACCAGGCGAAAGGGTAAATATACCTAGATATGGGGTAGGATTAAAAAAATTATTATTTGAACAAAATTTAGATTTAGAAGTATTAAAAGAACAAATAATACGTAAATCCTCAATATATATACCTAATATAAAGGTATTAAACGTTATAACAAGAATAGCATCAGTAGATAGACACACTATACTTGTAGGTATAACTTATAAATCCTTATTAAACGGGAAACAAGATAGTATACAATTAAATTTTAGTTAAGATGGCTTATAATAAAATATTAAATAAATTTAAAAATAAAGACGTAAAATACATAAGTAAAGATTATAATTCTTTCAAATCACAACTTATGGAATTTGCCAAAACTTATTTTCCTGAAAATTTTAATGATTTTAGTGAAGGTAACCCAGGGATGATGTTTTTAGAAATGGCGGCCTATGTAGGGGATGTTCTTTCCTTCTACACAGATACTCAAGTACAAGAAACCTTTTTAACCTTAGCACAAGATAAAGAAAATTTATATAATATAGCTTATGCTTTAGGATATAAACCAAAAGCAACATCCGCAGCTAGTACTATATTAGAAATATCTCAATTAGTACCCTCTAAAACAACAACAGATGGAGGTGGGAATACTGTTTATGTAGAAGATTATAATTATGGGTTAAGAGTAAAGAGAAACTCTACATTCAACTCAACTGAAGGAACAAGTTTTTACTTAACTGAAGATTGTAATTTTACATATTCTTCTTCTTTTAGTCCCACTACTTCTAGTGTACATCAGTTTGATGCATCGGGTAATCCTGAATATTTTTTATTAAAAAAGAATGTAAGAGCTTTATCCGGAACTGCTAAATCACAAACTTTTACTATAGGAGAAGCTGAAAGATTTAAAACAATAACTTTATTTGACACTAATATTATGTCAATAGAATCTATAACAGATTCAGATGGTAATGAATGGGAAGAAGTTGATTATTTAGCACAGGATACAAAATTTGAAGAGGTATCTAATACAGCTGCTAATGATCCTTTATTAAATCAGTTTAGTGATGATACTCCTTACTTATTACAATTAAAACAAGTTCCAAGAAGATTTGTATCTAGACATAAACCAAATAATGAATTAGAAATACAATTTGGTGCGGGGGCCAGCTCTAAATCAGATGAACAAATAATCCCAAACCCAGACAATATAGGATTGGGTATAAAAGATGGAAGAGCAGATTTAGATAAATCATATGACCCTTCAAATTTCTTATGCACAAAAGCTTATGGGCAGATTCCTTCAATCACGAC
>Ga0181408_1000446_pt1 | contig 13494 bp, 10 predicted proteins | sample 31SPOviralmetaG_FD_130137 | JGI IMG/M metagenome (GOLD analysis project Ga0181408, IMG submission 130137) | Marine viral communities from the oligotrophic San Pedro Time Series (SPOT) site, San Pedro Channel, CA, USA - 31 SPOT_SRF_2012-02-16 | ecosystem: Environmental > Aquatic > Marine > Strait...
GCCCCGAATGTCAATGCACTCACCACAATCAATAGGCTTAATGCTATCTTCTTCATATTCCCAATATCCTCTATCTATACCTGTTTGTATTATATTTAAAACACCTGTCTCTACTGCTCTTTGCAAAGCTATAGATACAGATTCGTTTTCTGTAAACCCTCCTTCAACTTCGACAAGTTCAGTTCCAAGTTCTATGAACCTAAATATGTCTTGTGATAAACCTACAGATAAAATACTTTTAGAGACTAATACCTCTATGAGTACTTCACCTGTGCTTACAGAAACCAATCGTAGGGAGATACTGACTGTATCTTCTCGGTACTGTTTACTCGTACCTATGCCTAAATATCTTGCACCTAATCCACCACTACTTAGATTTGTATCGTAACTAATTACTCCACCCTGTACTAACAAACCTGCAAAGAGTAATGGTTTTAATTTATTATCCTCTTTGAATTCTTTTCGTGTTGTTCTTATAAGTTGTCTTTCTTTGGTAAGATCATCTAGCCCTACTCGTTCTACAACTTTAAAGAACTTCCCATCTGCAGCATGCTTAAAAGCCCTGATTAAAAATGCTTCAGGTGCTTGTGTGATAGCTGTACTAAATAAAGCAAACTCACTGTTACTCTTACGTTGCCCTGTCAAGTCTTTGAAGCTATTAGGGTATACAGCAATGGTTGGTTTATTTAAAGCTGCCGGTAATTCTTTTAATTCTTTTGACTGTAAGTCTAATACAGATGATTCTTGTATAACTATATTTGGAATACCACCCGTAGTTAATAATGAATCATAATTTAGTGCACAACTAGAAAGTAAAAGAGCCGATAGGCAAAGTAATAATTGTTTCATTCCCTTCTGCATCTGTTATTTTTAAAGTTATATATTCCCCATCTGATTCGTATTCAATTGTGTTGCCTTCTAGTTCTACTTGTCCTGAGTCAGAAGGATTCTCTCCAAATAAATTTTCTACTAACTGTCTTGAAAGCTGTGCATAGATACGTGACTCTAAGTTTCTAATAAATCTAGCAAGGGTTGTGTTCTTTGCTTCTCTTGCAAGCTCATCTTTATAAGCTTCTATTTCTGCCTTGACTGCTTCTTTTCTATTAAACTCTTGATTTTCTATTGTGAGGTAATGAGAGCTTGTATTGTTACCTGAAAAACTAGGGTTTTTAAACTTGTGTACCATCTGATCTGCAGATAAAACACTAATAAAAAACATGGAAAGTACTACAAAACTTAAAGCTATGATCTGCATAACAGACATGATAGCTACGTGTGTTAGTGGATGTGTGTCTTCAACCTTAATCTTTCCTTTGATCATCTCTATCTGCTTTAGCAATCTTGTTACTGTCTATGAGTTGAGGAACTCCTAGTATAGTTTTAATAAGTGTATCTTGTCTTATAATTTCGTTGTCTAAACTACGTACTCTATCTATAAGAGCTACTAGAATACCATGTTGTGCATCTAGTTTAGTACCTAGTCTTATTTCCATTTGTTCTATTTGGTCAGCTACTTTGTCATCTAGTACATCTAACTTAGTCTCCATACCATCAATGATTCTATTGATAAGTTTCCAAATAAAGAAACCTAAACCTAATGCAGCAGCTATTGGAAAACCAACTTCATTAATAAATTGAATTGCTTGTTCCATATTTTGAGGTGCAACTTCCCTGTGAAGCTAACAATAGCGTTCTTTAAAATTCTTCTTAAGTCTTAGTAGTGGTTAGAAAAAGTAGTAGTATCCCGAAACTACTAAATATATCCAACCAACAATACATACAACGCAGACACTATCGGTCACTGCTTTCAGTTGATTTACACTCCTGTTTAAATTCGTTCCATCTAAGGAACTCTCTGGTTTCTAAATCCCAAAACAATCCTTTATAACAATTATCTTGAGAGTCTTCTTCTTCGTTTGCTAGCCCGAACCAATTCCATCGTCCGTCTGCTATAACGTCTTTTATTTTCTGTTTCATTAATCTTGTTTATGTGATGCTCCAAAATAGAAGCTAACAATAGCTGATGCTAAACCACCTAGGTATCCTAAAATTAAATTGACCAATGCCTCTGAGTTGGCTTCTGGTGGTTGAAGAGTTATAAGAAATATATAACCTAAGAACCCACCTACTGTAGCCATGCCCATGATACGTGCTGTCCAGTCTTTACTAAACTTACCTCTAGCATCTTGTATATCTGCTGTCTCAAGTTTAAATACATCTACATCAAGCTCTTTCATCTGAAGTTCAAAGTCTTGTTCCACTTTTTTAAGTTCAAGCATTTGTTCAGGTGTAGCTTCTTGTATAGCTTTCTCAATCGCTTTAGGATTGTTAGGTACTCCGAGTACATCTGCTATCATATTAGCTGCCATGCCTCCCATAGGACCGCCTAATGCAGTACCTATTGTAGGGGCTACTGCTCCTACTAGACTTTTTAACATATCTTTCATTCTTCGTCCTTATATATTACTTCCATTAAATCCTCAAACATGTTTCTAAAATCGTCTAGACTCATGAAGGGCATATCTTGTTTTACTTGATGCATGCAATATTGTCTATAACATCCTTCAAGTTGATCTTCTAAATACAGTATCATTATATCGTCCTATTCTTTTTTGTCAATTTTTTAGTAACTTTAAACTGAGCATTGTCAAATAATATGTAATCATCATTGGCATGAATACTATCATATCCTAAATCAGTTAAGGTATTTCGTAACTGGGTACTTTGTTTTATATCTAGTAAAGGTTGTGTAACTTCTACAGGATGTTTTGCAAAGTCTTGTATTAATTTTTGAGTGTCAGTGTAATCATTTAATAAATTTTTAACCAGTTGTTTTGCATCTTGTTTTTCTAACCTAGAACCATTAATTAACTTGTCTTGCATTTCTTTATTGTCTTGTAACAACTTAGTAAACTCTGAACCTGTTAATTGATCTTCAGAGATTTGACCAAGCTCAAAAGGATTTACAACACTAAGCTTACCAATATATTTTATTTTTTTACCACCTAATTTTTTAGGTTTAGTCGTAGCTCTTGGTCCTATGTTAGCTGCGTATTGTAAATCTTCGTCTAATACATTTACTAAATCTGAATTTACATATCTTATAACATCTTCTTTAACTGTTTCTGTAAAAAAACTTGCTTCAATTTTTTTGTACAATGGAGTTTTTAAAGTCGATTCAAAAATAGGTTCTGCTTTTCTTACTTCTTTAGTTAAATGTCTAATAACATCATCTTTATGAGCTTCTTCTGTAAGTCCTCGAATTTGTTCTGCGTTAGTACTGTCAGCAAGTTTGTTTGCAAGTCCTCCTAAAGCAAAACCTCTACGATCTTCTACGTCTTTAGCTAACACTCCTCCTAGTTCTGCGTATGTAAAAGGCATTCCTCTTACTTTTTTTTCATCTGGTTCTTCTGATGCATTAGGTACATCAACTATACCGCCTTTTGCAAAACTGTAATCTCTAGTAGACTGTGCAAATCTACCCTTTTGTTTACTCTTAGTTTCTGTAGGAAACATACTTCCCCAAACAGCTTTATCAGTGCCTCTACCTGATTTTTTCATAGAGTCTCTTATGTCTTTAGGTAACGCACTATAAAAAGGTACGTTAGTATATAAAGTTTCAACCAATCCTTTTCTGTAAAGCACAGAATCAAACACATCACTAACAATAGGACCAGTTGGAGTTTTTAATAGTGCTCCTACTTGACCACTACCATATGTAGCATTTTGATTAAAACGATACGCATAATCAGCAGGACCTAATCCTCCCCATCTTTGAACAGCTTCTAATACAATCGTACCATCTTCTTCTTCTAAACTTCTACCACCACTTCGGACTGCATTCATAAAGACTGCAATGCTTGTCATAGCTAAAGCTGTACCGGCAATCCTAGCAGATGTTTGTTTTTTGTTTTCTATAAGTCCTTCATTAATCCATCGTTTTAATACTGTATTATTAAATACTGTAGGATAGCCTGCAAACTGAGCTAGTATTTGTCCGGCAGGATGCGAAAACCATAAAGGTCTATTAGCTTCTGCAGTCGATGGATTTAAAATAATTTCTCTTGTAAATCTATTTGCTCCTTTTTGATAATGATTTTTATAAAAAGCAATTTGTTTATTTTGATCATATTTACGTAAAGCTGATGAAGTTCCTTGTCCTCTACCTTCATCAAACACACCATCTTTATCTAAAGACCTTGCATACCATTCTCTTGCAAATCGATCATGAACACCAAGTCCGTCTAAATGTTTTTTAATATATTCTTTCTTAGACTTACTTAGTGTTTTAACACCTGTGGCATCTAAATGTAAATCTCTGGCGTGTTCTCGTATAATTCTTTTACCAGTTGTAAAAGCTGCTAACTGAACAGAGCCGGTCCATGAAGATAAAAAGTTTGCTTTAAAGAAAGCATTTTGCATTTTCTTAGCAATCCCTCCTTCTAAAGCTTCACCAGTTAAACTTTCAATTCTATCCATAACAGCTTGTTCCATAGCTAATCCAACTTTGTAAGCTTCTTGCCAATACTCGTCTTGCATATCAGCAAAACCTTTAACGTCTTTACCACTAACTCGTCTAGCAAAAAATTTAATTTTTTCTACGTCTTTCTTAACTCCTTTCACGATAGATTTTCCTACCTCTTTACTAGCTGCAAACTTACCACCTACTGAATCTATCCGAGTTAAAAGTATTAAAGGTTCTGTTAAACTTGATAGAGTAGCTAGGGGAAGGTGAGCCATCTGTTGTGATAGTTTTATAAAATCCATAGCACCCACACCATATTTATTTTTAATTCTAATTTGGTCTGTATCTAATCCAGTAACTCTTTCATGCATTAAACGCAATCTACGAATAGTTTCATCTATTTCATCATCATTAATTTTTTCTCTACGTAATTCGTTTCTAATAGGTATTAAAAATTTCTTTTCAAACGCAGCTTTAGTTTTACCAAAAAATTGTGTTCTTGTAATTGCACGAGATGCATCAGTCACATAAGCTTCTAATACTTTTTCTACATCATTTTCTAAGTAAGGTGCTAATTGATTATCATCAATTTTAGAAAAAACTCTATGTTGTAAAAATTGATGTCCTCCTCCGGCATTGTCTTTTGTTCCAAACTGAAAAGGAGTATGTCTTTTTTCAATCATGTTGTTTACAATTTGAGTAGCCTTTAAATCTCTAGCTTCTAATTTCTGAGCATCAGTTAGTTCATCAAATACACTTGTTTTACCTTGACTAACTTCTTTAACAAAATCTCTTTCAAAAACTTCTTGATCTATCCATTTTCTAGAAGGGTCTAAAATAGTTTCTTCTTTACCTGTTGCTTTAGGACCTGTCATAAACGCATCATCAGAATAAGTATTTTGTGGTAAAGAATGTTCTGAGTCTTTAATAATATTTATTAAACCATCTTTGTCTGCTTTAATTTTAGAATGAGAAAAATGTCTTGGGAAAAAATGATTTACAAATTGATCTCTAGTAAGTAAACCGGTTGAAACACCTTCTTCAAATATTTCATTTAAAGTTTGTCTAATTTGAATAGCTGATTGTACAACTGCAGGTCCTGCGTAATCAGCTTTACCAGACTCAACAAGATTATTAAACTCTTTATTTTCGAGCCTAAGTAAATAACCTAAGTCATCATTTTGTTTTTTATTAAGTGTATTGTTAAAAGCAGTTCGTAGTCCAACTTCTCTATTAAGTGGATTAATTGCTTCTCTTATTTGAAATAAATATCCATGAGTTCGTTCACTTAATGCCAGTCCATATGACTCACGCTCTAAACTTGTAGCTCCTTCCTTAAATGTACGTGCCCAATCATATCTAAAGTTTCCTAGTAGTCTTTGTAAAGTTTTAGAGTTTTGTGCCATACCTACAAACTGTGTAGTATACTTGCCAAACGTATTTGATAATGCTTGATCTCTTTTTCTAAGTCTAGTTTCTTTATCTTTTTTAGGTCCACCTCGTTTTTTACCTAAATTTTTAACAACTACTTCATCTGTAGCTTTATCAACTCCAAATGCTTCTTCTTCAACTTTACGATCTACTTTTTCAGCTTGTTTAATAATAGAATCTTCATCGGAATATTTACTAATTTTTTTACTAAGTCTTGGAGACATACTTGAAAAAGCTCCAAGTGCTCCTCCAAACACACCGCCAAAACCTAATCCTAATGCACTAGATAATGCTGTTTGCCCTAAGTCTATTTGATCTTTTAAATCTAATTCAACATCTGCTTTTTGTAAAAAGTAATCATGAGCACCTGTCCATACTGAACCTTCAGCAGCTCCAACAATAGCAGGACGTTTAGCAGCTTGTAAAGTATCTGAAGTAACTTTTTTTAAACCTTGTTTAGCAACTTGTTTTGCTGATAAAGCTGCAGCACTTGACATACCTGCAGTTGGTACAAAGAATGCAGCAGTAAGCCAGTTTATAGGATCAGCAATAACATCAACAGCCATATCACCTGCTAATTGTAAATACTGTCGTGTGCTGCCTATTTCAGCATTATCAAAAACATTTCTTAAATATCTATAATCTGCTTTTGCTTCTTCGGACCATCCTTTAATTTGTCCTGATCTTACAAATGCAGAAGATAATGAAAAGTCTGTGTCTCGTAGATATTCAAATATATCTTCGTCAGCTTTTATGCTTTCCATAAATCGTTCAGCACGAGTTTGAAACTCATCATTTTTTTCAAGTTCATCAAGTGTGTAAGACCTACTAAGTGTAAGAGCTTCAGGATTTTTTTGAATTTTGTTTTGATAGTCAAGCATAATAGCATCAGAGTAAGAAGACTCTTGAGGTCTTTCTGATTGCTGTTGCATATTAGCATAAGCACTAAAACTAGAATTAATTTTAGTTTGAGGTTGTGTAGTTGCTAGTGGTTGTTCACGTACAACACTTAAATATTCGTCAAAAATGTCAGCCATTGTTTAAAGTTTGTAATATCTAGTATAACTTGTTTCAAAGTTCTTAATAATATTTTGTAATTTTTCTTCTGTTAAACCGACTCCCTCTTTTTCTGGTTTATGATGAACATTATAATATAAAAATTCTAAAGCTTGTCGTTCTTCTGTTGAACCGGAAGCTGCAGTTAAATAATCTTTCATGGCATCACTCCCTTTCCCTGATAATCTTTCTCCAGTTCTAATATCAAAAGGAGTGTCTTCAATGTAATTAGAAAGAGCTAACAAACTTTGACTTTCTTTAGACACATTATCTAACGAAACAAATCCTTGTTCTGCCATTCGAATTAACTCTTGTGGTACGTCTACGTTTATTATTCCTAATTCTCTTGATAAACGATTATAAGCAGTGTTCAAAGAATTTTGTTTACCTTCTACTTTATTTGGTAAAAATTGAAAGTATCCTATAGCTCCTTCACTAGAAACTTGATTATTTCTATTTCTACTTTCTGCGTAAGACGTAAAGTCTAAAAGTTTTTTAAATTTAGATTCGACAACATTCTGATCTATATCAGTTGTAATAATACCTAAATTAGTAGCTCTTGTAATTTGAGAGGGTAAAGGATTAATTAGATTTTTTTTTTGACCCGATGATTGAGCTAGTGTATCTTCTGGAATTACTCCTAAGTTATCCATACCAAAACCTAAACTACGAGTTCGGTCAACTGCAAAGAAAGGAGGTAGTCTACCATCATCTCTAATCCCTAGTAATTGATCTTGCACAAGAGCACGTAATTCATCTTTTGGAATTCCAACTGGTATAGTGTCAAAAGCAATTTCAATTAATTCACTCTTTTTAATTGGGTCCATTGCTGTATTAACAATTTTATTTATTTCGTCAACAAAAGCTTCTTTTTTTTCTTCTACACTAGCGTTACTAAATTCTTTTGTAGTTTGAAAACCTTTAGAAGTAATTTCAATTTTAGGTCTTAATAGTTTGTCAAATGGTCTAGTATCAATAGTAAACTCTTCTCCTGCAAAAGGTGATAATCTATCATCACCACTTCGGTCTGTAACTAATTGTTGAATAGTATATGAATTACTAAATAATCTTAAAGTAATATCATCATTTAGATTGCTTTCCATTTGTCTATACTCATCACTAGCCGGATCAAGTTTTAAAATATCTTTTAAAAATTCTTCTTTAAATCCTCTTTCGTCTCTAAATTTTAAATACAAACCTGTAGAGTTTCTTAGAAATTGTTCTTTAAAAAATCCATTATTAGAATCATTTAGGTAAGCATTAAACTCTCCCATCCTAACTCCACCTGCAATTTTTTCTCTGTACTTTGTATAAGAAGGAAGGTCTTCTGTTGCAAAAGGTCTGAGTGTTTGATCTTTTTTTAATAATACATCACCCTTACGTAAACGAGCTTCTAAGTCTTGTAAAGAATTTATCATTGAAGTTTGTGTTGCTTCATCTCCTTTATCATCCCATCTCATTGATGTGTTTCTAAAGTTTGTGTAAGACTCTTGAAATGCTTTGTCTAAGCCTAAATTTGTTACAGTTTTCTGTAATCCTTGTAATGAGTTTACTTCAGATAATTTTTTATCCCAGACACTACCTTCTCTTTTTCTACCAACAGTTAGTAGTGATCTTAAATTATTAATGTCAAAAATACTACCACCCATATTACGTTGTAATTCTTTTGACTTTTTAGTTAGCTGAATATTAAGATCAGCTTCTGAACCTAAACCTAGTTGTTTGTTACTAACACCAAAATCTTTTATTCCTGAACTCCAGTCTTGTTGATTAGCTAATAAATTTTTTATTTGATCTGCTTTATATAATTCGTAATGTCTTATTTTATCTCCGGCACTTAAAACTTTATCTCCACCTTCTGATTTTAATTGTCGTTCATAAATAGGAGAATAAATTTTATCAAAATCGTTTTGGAATTTTTCACTACCATAAGCTGAATCAAAATCTGTAATTTTATTTTGTTCAAACGGATCATAGAGTTGAGCAGCAGTCTGTATTTTTTTATGATAAAGTTTAGAGTTAATCATATTTAACTCATTGTTATCTTTCATTTCTGTCATTCTACGTTTTAACGCACTATTGACTAAACTCTGTCCGGCAATAAGTGTACCAAGAACCATTAATTTTTTCTGGTCTTTTCTTCTTCGTTTGTCATCTTTTTCTTGACGTGATCGTTGTTGACTTAGTAAAGATTCACCAATACTTTCTATGCTTTCTCTTTCTGCCATTATTATTTCCTTTCTAATAAACTTTCAGTTGGTTGTCTTTCAGGTTTTGCAAGTAAACTTTGTTTAATACCTTCAAAGTCTACATTTTCTAATTGTTGTTTTATTTCTTGTGGTATTTCTGTTTGAGCTAAATCCTCTTGTAATTTTTCTAACGCTTTAGGATTTCTTAAAACAGCCTCTTTGTTTCTCAACAGTTCGTCTGTTTCTGTATTGTCTTCTGGTGTTATATCTTCTGGATCATCACCATCATCAGTATTAATAACTGGATCAACACCTACGTTTTCACATAAAGCTAATAACATATACATTACAGGCTCTGCAAGTAGCATCATCATATCAGGATTAAATTGTCCTTTACTGTATCCTATAAACAACAACATTTCTGTAACTTTAGCAACACTCATCCCATCATCTAATAAATTTATAATAGGTTCTAAGTTTTCTTGTTTAAGAATTTCAAGAAAGACAGCTTCTCTAGCTTCTTTAATATTTGTATAAACCGGAGGTTGTTCCCAAGGTTGCTGAGCATCAGGACTGTTTGTTAAAGACTGTCCGGGAATTGGTCCTTGAAAAGGATTGTATTCTTCGAGTGCTTGTTGATTTAATTCTGCCATCTTATGATGCTCCTCTTATGCCCATTGACTCGTATAGCCATTGATCATACCCGTACCCATATCCCGGAGTTGCACTTGGATCAAAACCTTGTCCAAAGCCGTAATGAGTATTCCAAGTATTTTGAGCAGTTGACATATTGTTAGTGTATGACTGATTGTAATCATAACTCCACGTAGGAGCTGTCATATTATAAAGTCCTCCTTGATCAGTCGTAGGACCTAACAAATCAGATGCTTGATAACCGAAATCTCCGGCAGTTCCAAATTCTCCAAGGTCTGTTCCGGCTACAGAAGAATAAGCATTAAATGCACTTATTCCTGCATTAGTTGCGTAGGCAGCATCACCTATAGTACCTACTCCGGGAATTTTAGTTTTTGAAATACTTTCAACTTTTTCTTCTAGTAAATCTCGTCCTTTACCAATAACTCCGGTTCTTGATTCTTTTGATGCATCTGTAATTGTTTCTACAGTAGAAGGAGTTACTTTACCTGCAGGACTTCCGGCAAAATCATCTAATTCTCCTGTGTCTAATGCATACTGAACACTGTCATCGTAACCCATTAAATTACCTTGTTTATCTGCAATGTTTAAAATTCTTTGTTGACCGGCAGCAGACACATCAAAACTACCTCTACCAAAGTCTGCTTTAAAGTTATCAAACCAAGAAGGACCTCCACTAGCTGTTTTTCCTGTCAAAGCATCAAAGCCCCTGCCCATTGCATCAGTAATAGAACCAAATATTTTTTTCGGTGCAGAAGCAACATAGTTAATTGCATTACCAGTAAACTGTATAGCACTACCTACAACACCGCCTAAATTAGCTCCAAACCCTGCCATTAACTGTCCTAATCCCGGCATCACCATCATCATAGCCATACTACCAAGTGGACCTAGCTTTCCAAATACTTTAGCAAAAGGTTTTAAAATTGATTTAAAAGCTTTACCAATCTTTTTACCAATCTTTTTAATTCCTCTTCCAATTTTTTTTATTGTTTTTTTTAAAAAGTTCATAATATTATCCTGTTAAGAATCCATCTAATAATGATTTTGCACCATCCATATACTTAGTCCAATCACCACCTTCGTAGTTACCACTTTCGTTACCAAGCATTGCTATATACATTGCAGACTTTCGTTGCTCGTAGTTATCTGCAGACCTAAATGCATAGTCAGCTTGATCTCTTAACTCTTGCCACATAAAAGCTTGAGCTTGAGAAGATAAACCAAACGCATTCTGAGCATTCTGTTGATTAACAGCATTAACTGCTGCAGTGTTTGCAGTATTAAGTTGTCTTCTCCATTTAACGTCAGCTTGTAATACAGCTTGAGTATTCTGAGCATTCCATTGATTTCTTTGAAAATCTTGCTGTGAGTTAAATTGATCGATCTGTACTTTCATTTGTGCATCAGCTTGAGCTACACCTATTTCATTTTGAACTCTTCTAGCTTCTGCAGCGTTTTGAGCTTGAGCATTAAACTGTTCCATCGCATTTGCTTGAGAAGCATTGAACTGTTGATTCTGTTGATACAAGTTAGCCATAAACTGATTCGTTTGATTCTCACTTGTTGAATTAAATTGTTCTGCTGCATTTGTTGCTGCTTGATTGCTTAATAATCTTTGTTGTTCTTGTTGAGCTTTTAATACTTCTGTCTGTTGTCTATTACTAAGATTAGCCATGTCTTTAGTTAAAAAAGCTTGAGCATTCTGTACTTCTAATTTTGTGTTACTATCAAGTGTTGCTAAATCTAACTGAGCTAATGAAGCTGCTTCTTGTATTACCGCTTGTTGCTGATTACTTGCATTTGTTAAAGTAACTGTTTGTAAAAATTTACTATTTGCTAACTCAGTTTGTTGATCAGCACTAAACTGTGCCATATTCATATTAAAGACGTTTGAAGCATTTGTCAAGGCTGTTTGTTGTCTCATTTGAGCATTTTGTATTTCAGCCTGTGCTTCTATACCTTTTTGTTGAGATACAGATTGTTGTATAGCCTGTGCATTAGACTGAGCTAAAGGCATGGCTGACTGTATAATTGCATTAAATAATGCATCTCTTCCAACAGTAGATGTATCTAAACCTCTTGATGCCATCATTTTATTAACAGCCGATACAGCAGGTCTAGCCCATGTAGGAATTTCTCCACTATCTAGTCCTTTAAGAAGATTATCCATCTGAGTACTAACTAAAGCATCTTCAGGAAGACCTTCAATCATTCCTCGTTCTTCTTCTGTGAAGTCCATTAACCTAGCTTCTAAGTCTTCTGGATCATTACCTATAGCTTCTATTTGATCTTCGGTAAGCCCTGCGTTTCTTAATTGTTTTTTAGCTCTTAATACTTTTGGTAAATCTAAACCTTGAACAGCTTGTTCAGGTGCTATAGCTCCATCAGATAGCACACCAATAACTCTGTCTGCTAAAGCTTGGTTAGCTGCTTCATCATCTACAGTGACTCCAGTAGCTGCTTTAGTTAAAGCTTGAGACTGCATGCCTGCAATAGCTTCTTCACTAAGATTACCTGTTTGTGCGTTTATAACAGGAGCTTCTTTTATTTGATCAGCCGAGTATGTACTTGCTTTAATTCGTCTAGCATCTCCTGCTCCTTTAACTGTACCAGTAACTACAGTTTCTGAAGGTAAATCTTCATCTTCTCCAAAGATTGTAGTCGGTCCTACTTTAGTAGGCTCATCCATTTTTACAACTTTACTAGCAGGTCCTTCCTCTATCATCTGAGGTTGATCTATTTGAGGCATGTCTAACGTACCTGCTTTAGCAGCTTCTAATCCTTCTGCTGCTCTTTCATATCTTTGTTGTCTTTCTAATTCTTGTTCAGGTGTGAGGTATTGTTGAAAACCTACGTCAGGAACAATCCATCCTCTTTCGGTATAAATTTGTGTTTGTCCATCAACGACTTGTGTGTCTCCTACTTGTGGTCCTGTATCGGTAGGTGTAGGAGTAGGTGTAGGAGTAGGTGTAGGAGTAGGAGTTCCTGTACCTTCATCACCTGTGTATCCTTCTTGATCATATTCTTCATATTCTTCTCTACGACCATAAGGATCATAGCCTGTATTGATTTCTTTTTCTCTATCAATATCAGAAAAATCATCTGTCGTATTTGTCGTATTTGTTGTCGTAGTCATATCTTCAGTTGTTTGATTATCTTGTTTAGCTTTTTCGTTTTGAGCTATACCTGCTTCTGTTAGAGTACCATCTTCATTACGTAAACCTTGTTCAATTTGTAGTTGCTCTACAACTTTAACCATATCAGCACCATCTTCTAACATTTGTTGAGATTTTGTTTTTTCTGTAGTAGTAGCTGTAGGTGCAGGAGTCGGAGCAGGACTAGGAGCAGGTGTAGGTGCAGGACTAGGAGCAGGAGTAGGTGTAGGTGTAGGTGCAGGACTAGGTGCAGGAGTAACTACCGGAGCTTCTTTTTCTTCAACAACTGTTGTTTGCTCTATTGGAGGTTTAGCTTTAGCTATAGAAGCATTAACAGACTTTTGAATATCTTCTTGTGAAGGCATTTTAAAGTTATCAGGTAATTTAAAATTAAAATTAGGACCTCCACCACCAAAAGCTTTTACACGACCACCTTTACGATAGTCTTGTCTTTTTTGTTTTTGTTTTCTATATCTAGCCATTATTTAGCCTCGAAAAGCTTGTCAAGTTTTTCTTCAATTTTATCCAACGTATCAAACAC
>Ga0181408_1000448_pt1 | contig 13468 bp, 6 predicted proteins | sample 31SPOviralmetaG_FD_130137 | JGI IMG/M metagenome (GOLD analysis project Ga0181408, IMG submission 130137) | Marine viral communities from the oligotrophic San Pedro Time Series (SPOT) site, San Pedro Channel, CA, USA - 31 SPOT_SRF_2012-02-16 | ecosystem: Environmental > Aquatic > Marine > Strait...
CACCGTTCCCGAGCGGTCAAAGGGGTGAGACTTAAGATCTTATGCATTATGCTTCGTGGGTTCGAATCCCACCGGTACCATTTTTATATTATTCTCTTTTTAAAATTTTTTTTAATTTGAAATAATATATTCACATATTATTGTGTATATATCAATTATGAATTTATTTCCTTATTTAAGGAGATTTAAAAACTATAATCTAAAAAAAACAAAATATAAAGATATTACTTTAGTTAAAAAGTTAGGTGAAGGTTCATCTGGTTCTGTATATAAATCTATAATAAATAATAAAAAATATGTTATTAAGGTATACAGTATTGATAGTTATTTATCAATAGATGATTTGATAAATGATGTTCATAATGAAATACATATTAGTAGTTTATTAGATAATATGAATTATTGTAATATTATTAATAGTTTTAGTTATTATAATAGATTAGATGATGTGAATTTTTATCTGATATCAGAATATTATAAAAATTCAATAGACTTAAGGGATTTATTATCATATAATTTTATTTCGGATAATTGGATTTTGTATATGAATCATAGAATTGATATTATTAAACAAATTATATTAGGTTTAAAAGAGTTACATAAAGTTAATGTTATTCATTCAGATATTAAATTAGAAAATATAATTACTTATAAAAAAAATAATTCTTATAAAATTAAAATTATAGATTATGGAACATGTTGTCATTTAAATAAAGAGGAAACATACTATGATAAATCAGGTTATGATTATCATTTTGGAACTCTTGGTTATATGTCGAGTGAAGCTTATTATACAAATAAATTATATTATTCTTCTGATATATATTCTTTATTTGTATGTATTTTAGAATTACTTATTGGTAAAATATGGTCTAATGTTAAAAAAGAGACATTTAAATCCTGTATTAATGATATTAAATCAGGATTAAAAAAAATTGATAATTTATCAATTAAAAATTATATAGAAAAATGTTTATCATTAAAACATTCTAATAGATACAATATTAATCATATTATAGATAACTTTAATCATCTTCTTAAACAATTAATTTAAAATTATATACATTTAAATTAATTTATTATATTTTTTTTTATCTATATTCCTTTATCTGTTCATTTGTGGAACACGTTGCCCTTTTTTCATAAGCTGACTAAATGCAGCGGTGGTTTCGCCCTGTTTATTTAATATCCCTTTTATCTGTCCTTCGGTCAGATTAAGCCCTTCCAATGCTCTTTTTTTATTTCTCATTTTCTCTCTTGATATTCTCAGTTGTTCTGCAGAAGCGTTTAAATTCGACATAATTCGTTTTTGGAGTTCTCTCCTTTTTCCATACTCAACAAATTTTCCTTTTGTTGCATCGGCTATTCCGCTTAGTTTTTCTCTTTCATCATTAATTATTACTTTCTGTTCAAGAATTTTTGCTTCCTGTTCAAGAATTTGTTCTTTTAGTATTTTTACTTCATTATCACGCATCTCTTTATATTCTTGACTTTTTGCCGCCAGTTTAAGATCCATGTCTGACGATAAAAGTTTTAATTCGAACTTTAAATCTTCTAGTTTTTTTTGTTCTTGCTCAAGTTTTTCTTTTTCTTGTTTCACTTTCTGTTCTTGAGATATTAACTCATCCCTTCCACGAACAGCCCTATTTCCTGCTTTTGCAGCACTACTAATTTCATTACTAACTTTCGAACGTTGTCTTGATACTACTTCTGCAGTAGTTAAAAATTGGTTTTGTTCTTTTTTATAACTTTCGACTGCAGAATCTGTTAAAAGTGCTTCTTCTGCTTCTCTTTTTAATTTTTGTCTGGTATTTTCTTCCTTCGCCAACTCTCCTGACCGAGCTGCTTCGCCTAAATTTAATGCGGTTCTAAGTCTGTTTCGTGTGATATTTTTTGTATTTGTGCCCTCGAGTGATGCCTGTTCAGCTTCTCTCTGTAATATATGTTTCTTTAATTCACTTATTTGTTCTACTCGTTTTGCTCGTTTTGCTCGTTCTTCATTGCTTGTGAGCGACTCTTTGAATTTTTTCGTTACACTTGACATTGATTTATTTTTTAACGCACCCGCTTCTAACCCTTTTTTTAATATTGAAACCCTTTTTCCAAGTGTAAACTTCCCACTTTGTTTTCTTTCCAATTTTTCTAGTTGACTACGCATATTAGTTATATTTTTGTTACTAGAAAGGGTTCTTGCTATTGATTGAACTTCTTTTTTAGATAGAGATTGATTAGAACGATATCCAATTGTATTTGATTTCTTATTTCCTTTGAGGACTGTACCTCTAGCTCTAGCATTTTCTACCATTTGCTTTCTTCCTTTTTTTGTACGACCTTTTTTTTCCTTTCTTAATCTCTCTCTTGTAGATTCACCACCTAAACTAAAAGTTTCCTTATTATTAATATAAAAAAATATAAAAGTTAATGAAATAAATAATATTAATAAAATTATATTTATTTTTTTTTTTACTATTTCCATATATATATATTATAATATTATATTTTTAACTAAATAATATTATTCTTCATCTACAATAGGTTTGAGATTTATTTTAGGTTTTGAATTACTACCATTAATATCTGAAAATCCATAAATAGATTTTTTTTGCCATTCTATCAATCTCTTTTTAACTTCATTTTTATCTAATCTACCATTATTATGATTTTCAGTAAACCAATTCTCAAAACAATTCCACAATACATTAAATGATGTTACTTCATCATCTTCTGTCTTTTCAAGTGATTCAGATATCCATTGACCTATAATATCATTTTCATTCTTATAATTCTCCGTTTCCATTCTAATTGATTCCGGAATATCATAATCACATTTATTATCCATATTTTTCCATATTTTTAACAACATACCCATAAATATCATAGACCAGTTCTTCAATTTTAATGGTAATTCCTTATCCATTGGATAAATATTCTTTTGAGGATTTATTAGTGCTGTTTTTTTAGGATCTACAAAACTTGACGGGAAAGGATAAACTTGAACCCTTCTCCAAGCACCATTCGTTTTATCCTCAATTGTTGGTTTTTCATTACACATCAATATTATCTCAAATTGAGGTTTAAATTCAAACGGGGCACTATACAACTCTCGAGCTTGAATCATATCACCTCCACTAATTTCCTTCATCTCACCAGCATTTATTTTCTCTTTTTCTTCTGGTTCTTGCATATAACAAAATCTCTTACCTCTAGTTCTCGCTTTTTCAGGACTGGCCGCATTACTCGCTTTTCTCTTTTGAGTCAATAAAGTAACCGGAAGATTCGTACAATACTCACCAAATGTTTCTCTTATTAAATCCAATAATATTGATTTACCATTACCACCAGAACCCGTCCATATACTAAATCTTTGCTCTAATACATTACCAGACAATCTTGTTGCTATGAATTTTAAACAATAATCTCTAATACCTGAACCATCCTTTTCTGTGTCTGGTAAAATTTCTTTGAAAAATTTGGTTATATCTTTGTATATACTTTTAAAATATTTATTCGGTTTATCACTATTCCATTCATTTTCTTCTAATCCATATCTAGATTTTATCTTATCCCACGATTTATCAACATCTAATGGTAATTCTAATTGTTTTATAGGCATTTTAATATTCGTGCTTAATGTTATATAATCTTCTGGTCTTCCTTCCCTTAAAACATTTCCTTTTAAATCAAATACACAATTTTCAAATCCTAACAAATTAACATTTGTATCAAACTTTTCCATAACATCCTGAACATAAAATTTATATTTACAAGCTTTCATTATATTTTCACAAAAATTTACATTTTTTAAATCATCATATATCTTATAAGCTTTTTTTTCAGATTTATCATAAGTATCTTCACCTTCAGCATCATTTTTTTCTATAGATTCATCTTTTTGTTTCTTATATATTTGATGGTACCTATAATATAATTCTTTTACTGAACTTGTTAATTCTTTATGTAATTTATAACCTTTTGGACAAGGTTCCCATTTATATTTATTAAAATAATACCAAGAATCTTTTAAATCACCACATATATATTGCTCTTTATATAAACCGTGAACTACTTCCGCTATATCATCGTGACTACCACCTCTAGCTATACTGTTTCTTATCTTCTGATCTAGATTTTGTTCCAATATTTTTCTATATTCTTTTTCATTATCTAATTTAGCCCAATAATTTAATGACCCTCTTGTTAAAGGATTATTATTTTCTTTAAAACTATCCCATTTTTTTCTACAATCTCTCTTAGATGTTCCATCTTCATATTTATCATATTTTTTACTAAAAATTTCCCAACTATAAAATAATTTTTCTCCTCCTATATTTTTCAAACACATCCCAACCTTTACCCAAGTTTCATATTCACTTGCCCTTTCTTCTGATAAACATTTTGTAACTATCAATCTTACATTTTTTATCTCTAATTCATTTAAAGTATTTAAAATATTTTCTTTTTCATCTTTTTTTATAAAATATGGGTCAAAATCTTCTTCCTCTGAATCAGAAGAATATTCTTCAAACATATTTATATTACTACTATTATTACTATTTTTCTCTATAAGTATGTTATCTATATTATTTTTATAATTAATATTTTTTTCAAATGAATTTAATAAACATATTTTTTTCATTATTTCTTTTTCTTTATATTTTTTATCTAATATTTCTAATGTTTCTTTATCTATCACTTTAGTTAATAAATATGGTTTTTTACCTGGTTTACAATCACCATATACAAACCATCTTTGAACATTACTATCTATTATATCTTCCGGTTTATTACTTGGAATTTTATTTTCTAAACTTGTTTCTTTAAAAATATTTATTAGCTCTTTTTTATTATTATCAGATTTCATTACTTCTTTAATGAATTCTTTAAAAACTTTTGTATGTCCTATTATATTTGGAAAAATTATATGAATACCATCTTTTACTATATCTTCTAAATAAGCTGGTTCTTCTTTTTCTGTAATCCAACACTCATTATCTGTATCATCAAAATAATTATTAATATTTATTTCTAAAAAATCTACTAATTTAATAATAGTTTCATCTGTATAATATCGTTGTTTGTTACTACCCTTATATTTCAAATCAATATCGATTATCAAAGGACAATATTCTCCAAAACTTTCAGTTAAAGATAAATTTTTATTATTTTTAAAATAAAATTCATATAACTTATCATAAACTTTATCTATTTCTTCAGAAGGTATACTTAATGCCATACCATATATTTTATTTTTTACATCTGGTATGACGGTATGTGTAATATTTTCATTATCTTTTCTTTTATATTTGATTAGAAAATTTCTTAAACCTTCTGAATTCATATTAATTATAATATATTTTTTAACTATAAATATTATTTTCATCAAATTTTTTTAATAAGAATTATTATTTTATAACTACTTTATATAATTAAATTATAAATATTATAATGAATTAATTTAATTTTAAAATTTCCGATATTAAAAAAAAAGAGCTAATTTATTAAATTTAGACATTATTATTGTTATTTAAATCGAATTCGTTTAATTGAGCTAATATGTTTTCATTATTATTACTATTAGCATTATTATTATTATTATTATTATTATTCATATTCATATTCTTTAATTCAAGTATGTTAACCATTTGTTCTGGAGTTAATGATTCTATATCTGCTGTATTAAATCCCAATTCTGATTTTAATCTTTCTGCGACATCTGCTGCTATTGCTTTATTTTCTTCTGCAGTGGCTTCATTCATTATTCTTTTTGTTTCTACGGCTTTCCTTGTTGCTTCAGCTGTTGCTAATCTATTTTTCACAATTTTTTTTTCTTTTTCAAATTCAGTATCCATTGATGGCGCAGCATCAGCACTAACCTTCCACGCCGCGACACGCCGCCAAATTGCAGAGCTAGCTCCCCCCCCTGCGATAGCGCCTGCGCTAGGAACAGCACCGATCACAAAAGCGGGGACGGTCGCTGATGCTGCTGTCCCCGCCGCTGCCGCCGCCGGAAAGGCAACAGGCAATGCGATGGCACCAATAGTGGCAGCGGCAGTAGCACCAGCCACCATGGATCCGCCTATAACCAAGGTCTTCATCTTACGCATCGTGGTATTATCTTCTTCTAAAACAGTAAGCGTTTTACCTCCTACAGTTTCTAGTCTTCGAGCCACATCTTTGCCTCTATCTTGTAGTTTTTTTCTAATAACTCTTTTATTTAAAAGTGGCCGCCCTTCGTTTGTACTGGATGTTACTAAATCATCTAACGCTATATTGAAAAGAATTCGATTATAATCCCTTAGTTGTCTTTTTTTTACTCTATTCCGTCCCGATCTTATTTTTTCCATTTCTTGTCTTTTCTCTGGTGTATTTTTTTCTTCTAATTCCTTTTTTCTTTGAACTAATGCTGGTTCGATCTCGGCTACAACATCTTTTCTTTTATGATAATTTTTCATTTTTGTATATAATTGTTTTCCGCCCGCGACGGCACTTTTTTTAAAATTTCTCAATTTTTCTTTTTTACCTTTACCTTGACCACCTAAACTGAAACTTTTTTTTTTTTCTAATAATAATATTAATAAAGGAATTAATATTACTAAAAATATACAAATAATTTTCTTATTAAATTTCATATATAATAAACATAGTAAAAAAAAAGAGGTAATTTATTAAATTTTTTAGACATTATTAGTAATATTTAATTCTTTCTCTTTTTTATATTTTTCCAATTGTTCCAAAGTTTTTTTTAACTTGGTTTCATCATATCCTCCATATTCCAGAATTTTCATTACATTCGGATTATTGGATGCTTCTTTGAATGTTTTCTCTATTTCTGAAATTACTTGTAGTCGCCTTTCTTCTTTATCTACGTATTCCGACGGCATCACCCAGCGACTCGCTGCCTGATCTATCAAATTATTTAGTTGTAATTCTGTCTCATCTTGACTTTGACTTGAGTTTACTTTATCTAAACTTAATCCAATTGATATACCATCTGTTACAATAGCCATTATTTTCTTATCTTTTGGACCAATTTTGCTCGACCTGTTTATCATAATATCCATTTTCCGCATGCTTCTCCCAATAAAATCGTCTTCTGCTTTAAGAGCATCCAAATATTTATTAATTTCTTCATTAGAAGCTCCATTATCTTTCATTTTTATAGAAATCGAGTCCTCGCCGATCGATACCGGATCATCGAGGACTCGCCGGGCGAGTCCCTGTCTTTTCATAGAATCACCCAATTCCGATGCTCGCCTCATAGTTTCCATAAATAACTTAATTTCTTCATTCGAAACTCCATCTGTTTTCATTTTAATAATACGCGTGGATATTGCACGGCTGTCGTTTTCCACATTAAATGCTACACCAATTGTAGAATCATTCATTAAGGCAATCCTTTCCAATTCATTCTTGCTGATCTGGCCGTTCTCATTAACCGTGGATGCTCTCATCCGCTTCTTCAGTACTGCCCGGCCTCTAGTGCCACTTGGCACCGTGGCCAACGCAGTTTTTTTTAATTCAAGCATTTGTTTCTTATCCTCCACAAATCGTTGAATTTCATCAGGACTAGCTCCGAATTTTCTTTTTTTAACTACCATATCTTCTATCGAATATTTTGTATACACTGTCCCCTGCTCCCTGCCTGTCCAATCTGTACCAAGTTCCCAACCTGTACCAAGACCTAAAGCAGATGTATCACTGTTTAATTTTTTTCCTTGTTGTACTAAGTTGTTCAGAGTTTCTCTTGTTTGTATTTGTTCTTCTTGAAGCCGTTTCATCTTGTTATTCGCTTTTTTTCTTCTGTCACGAATAGTCGATGCTGGCTCGCCAACATTTGCCTTAGAAATTGCTTCTGCTTCTTTTATTCTATCTTGTTCAACTGCATTTAATTGTAACTGTCTTGCATTGCGGATGATGCGGATTCTGTTCATTTCACGTTTAACATCCTTGTTTGTAATATTGAAATACCGCTGTCGACCTAGCTTTAAGTTCGTTAATCTTTTCATAGCTAACTTTTTATTTTTATTACTTAGTTCTTGAGCATTTAATAACTCCTCTATCGCCAACAAACGCGTAGCGTTGTTAATGGTTTCTTGTCTTTGCTTCGACTTCGTCCAATATTGCCGGTCCCTGTCTTTCTTGTCTTGATACAAGCCATCTTCTAGTTGTCTGGTTCTTGCTTCTATAGCATTTTTTGCTCCTGTTTTATTAGAAAAACTTCTATATTCTCCCTCCATAAAAGTACCCTTAATAACTTCTTCATCATTTTCTTTGAATTTAAATCCTTGAGTTACCTTCATTTGACTTAAAATATCATCTATCCTTTCTTTCTCTTGTAGTTCTTGATTCAGTTCTTTAAATTTTTTAAGTTCTTTCTCTTTCATTTTTTTTTCCTTTTTAGTTAGTTTTGGGTTATTGACTTCGGCTTCTAAACTTTTTAATTCTTCAGTCATTTTTAATCTAGTCTCTCTTAAATTTAATTGAGTTACTTTTGGGTTTTTTATTTTCACTTCTATTTCTTTCTTTTTTAGTTCTTCATTCAGTTTTTCAAAAATTTTAAGTCGCTGATCTCTCATTTCTTTTTCCCTTTGACTTATTGCGGATTCTGCGGATTCTGTTCTCAATATTTCTAATTTTGTATTCATTTGTTTTCTAGTTAATTCAATTGTCTTTTGAGTTACTTTTGGGTTTTTTAATCGTTTTTTCACTGTTTTTAGTTCTTCTTTTGTAAACTTATTTTGTATTCTTTCTTCTTTTGTTAACTTCTTTTCTTTTCTTTCTTTTTTAAGTTGTTTCATTTTAGCAATAATCCTACCTTGACCACCTAAACTGAAACTTTCTTTATTTTCTAATAATAATATTAATAAAGGAATTAATATTACTAAAAATATACAAATGATTTTCTTATTAAATTTTAATTTCATTATATAATAAACATAGTTAAAAAAAAAGAGGTAATTTATTAATTTATAATGTATTTTATTAATTTTTTATATAATTCCTGTTTATTATCTGCATTAAAAATAATATCTTCATAAATATTACATAAGTATATCCTTTCTCTGTATAGATTATTTATAGATAAATTATTAGGATTAATAATACCTCTTTTATTATAATCTTTTAATCTATTATTAAATTCAGGTAATGATAATTTTAGATGTATTATTTCACAATTTAGATTATTTTTTATATGATTCATTGCTTTATTACAATAAACAGCACTTCCACCTGTAGATAATATAATATTATTTTGATTTATATTATTTATAACTTGATTTTCCTCTTTTAAATATTGTTTTTGACCTTTATTTAAAATAATATTATTTAAATCACTATTAAATTTTTTTTTAATTATAATATCTGTATCTATAAATTTTTTATTTAGAATAGATGATATTTTTTTTCCAAATAAAGATTTACCTGAATGTGGTAATCCAATAAAACAAAAAGATTTCATAATTATAAATATAATTATAATAATATTATAGTATTTAACGCGACGACGGTCATTGTCTTTTTTTTTTACCTTTTTTTACTTTAGTTTTACTTCTTAGTACTTCTGCCCTTTCACCCATGGTATATGGCACTGTCTGCTGTTGGTTGTTTTGGTTTGCCTGTCTCTTTAGTTCTTTCTTTGCTTCTAGTGACCTATCACTTTCTGATGCTGTAAAAATCTGTTTCGCGGCGTTTATAAAAGCGGAACGAGTCGTACCCCTATTGCTTGATTCTCCATTGCTTGATTCTCCATTTCTCAATTTTTTATTGCTTGGTTCGACATTCCAGGCACGCCTGCTGGATACAGCACTACTTTGATTTCTTTCTGATTTTAATTCATCTAATTTTTTTTTTTCTATTCTAGTTTGTTCAAATGTTAAACTACTATTATTTCCACTATATTTTTGTAATCTCTTTATTCTTTCTTCTTCTGCTTCTATTTCACTATCTAAAAGTTTTCTTTTTTGTTTTTCTAATTTTTTAATTTGTTTATCTATTGTTTTTTGTTCCTTTTTACTTATTCCTGATTTGATTAAATCTCTTTTTAATTTTTGTAATTCTGTATTCGTTTTTAATCTAGTAGATTCAATTGTTTCTGTAGTAGATAAAAATAATTTACCGGCGTTTAACCCTCCTCTAATTTGTCCTGTACCAATTGTTAATCCTATGTTTTCAATTGCTTTATTTGTCTTATTTTTAAAATCCTTATTTCCTTCATAAAGTACATTTAATTTACTTATTTGTTCATTTAAATTGGTTGCTTCTTCTCTGTTTCCATTAGAAGAATCTCTATCAATTCTTAATTTCGCCATTGTATCTATATCTTTTTGTCTGACAGTTTCCCTTTTTTCAAAAACTGCACGTTTTAATCCAGGGTTAGATGCTTCCAATATTTTAATATCATCCCTTACTTTGTCCAGCTCTAATCTTTTTTCTGTGAATATGGGGTCGGTCTTGGGTAATATTTTTACTTGGTTTTCTAATTGAGTTCTTTCTTTAGTTAATTCATCCATCTTATTGAAGTCTTCTAAATATTTTACTTGTTTAATTATTTCATTTTCTAATCTGGACTCTGATTGTTGTTTTGCACTTAATCGGTCTCTTTCTGTTTGTCGATCTTCAGTAATAACTCCTATAAGACTCCTTTCTAACTTTTCTGCTTGTTCTTCTTTAAATAACCTGTCTTCTATTGATTTTAATTCTTCGATTTTTTCATCAATATCTTTCATCCTTTTACTTTTTTCTTCAAATTCGGGGTCGGTATTGGATAATTTGTCTAGTTCTGTTTTTAATTTAATCCCTCCTAATTTAAGTTCTGCTATTTGTCTAGCTATAATAGCTGTGCGGTCGGCTCCGTCTCTCTTACCTTCTAAATCTCTTTGTCTAGATTCTATAATTGAAATATCTGTTTCTAGTTCATTTACTTTAGCTTGTGCAGCTGGGTTATGTAAAACTGAAACGATTGCTTTAATAGCTTTTATTTGTTGTATTAATGATATTTTTTCATCTTCAAGACTTTTTAATTCAGTTAATATAGATTGAGACGCAATTGTCCGACCACCTTGCATTTTCTGAACTTCTTCTTCTAAATGCTCGGCGCTATAAAATTCGCCGTTTTCCAGAACTCCAGAAGAGAGCTGAATCATTTTAGAATCTAGTTGTTTAGCTTCATCTATAATAGCTTGTCTCATTCTTTGAGGATCGCCTTTTCCTTGTGTATTAAACATCCCTTTTGATCCATCTGCCTCGTCAAATGTAGCTGATGCGTCTAATCCAACAATACCTCCTAGACCAATTAATTTCGACTCAGTTATTTTACCTGTATCTAACCACTTCGGTCCGAGCATTTTACCTCCTATTGTTGTTTTAGCGCCGGATGAACCTAAATATTTTGATGCAATCCATTTAGTTATATCTTCCGAACTCTTATTTTTTTTCGCTAATATTTTTACAATACCATCTACATTTGTATATTCTTTACTTAATTTAGCCCTTTCTTCTAAATCTTTACTTTGTAACCCTTTAAGCAAGTCATCAAGTTTCGCATCTTGTCGACGTTTTAGTTGTAGAATTATTGGATTAGTTTTCTTCTCTGTATTTATTTGAGTACGTACTATTCGCAGTTCTTCACTTAATCTTTCGAAGTCCGGGCTATTGGTTGATGTATCCCTTTTTTGTCTTTCTAAATTAGCTTCTTTTTCATTAAGTCTCTTCATTTCATCTAATTGGTTTATTTCATAAGAAAAATTTCGTTCAATTTCTTTTGATTTAACTAAATATTGTACTGCTACATCCTCTTGTATTTTTTTTACTGCTAAAGTTGCTTTCATAGATTCTCTCGTAGCAAATTCATCTAATTTTATTCTATATTTTTTTTTCAAAAAACTAACCTTTTTGGCTCCAGCAACGGCAGCGCCACCCCCACCTACTCCAAAAAGACCTACTAATGTTGAATATTTACCTGCATAATCAAAAAATGTATCAACTAAATTTACCATATTTTCATCGTATTCTGCGAATAATTTTGGTATATTAAACTCTTTAATAGATTGAAGTTCGTTCCTTAATTGTTTTACAATTAAGACTTCTTCATTTAAAATATCCATTAATTCTTGCAATCTGTTAGTATCTGATACGGAACTAGTTGAAGTCACTAGTTCAATTTTAACATCTTCTATATTATCTGATAAAAATTTTTGTAGAAAATTTTTTACTTGTATAGCAGTATCAATTAATCCTATATCTTCACTATTTTCAGGAGTATATATTTTAATCTTGTCATAAATATCAATTATTTCAAAATCAACAATTTGACCTCTTATTATGTCATCCCTTATAATTGAATTTGGATATATTTTTTGTGAATATATATCTAATTCAGTATTTCTAAGTCTTGAATCAAAATCTATTCTTTTTTCTTCGCTCACATTTTCAGTTAGACCCCTTAAAACGATTATAACTTCCCTTAAATATGATAATAAATTTTCAGTTATATGACTTTCAATTATTATTCGTAGATTATCTAACTGTTCCATTGCTGTTTCTAATTGTTCATCATTAAATTGATTAAGTAATATTATATCTACCTTATTTAATTCAATCTTTTGTTTTGCAAAAAAAGCTTTATTTAATATATGAGAGTTTGGATACATTGATATAAAATCATCTAATATATAAAATATAGTGCTTATACCTTTCTTTGATTCATTAAATGTTTCAAATATTTTATTAAATTCTTGTTGTTGTTCGGTATTTTCTATATCTGTAACTGCTTTATTTGGAATACATATACCCGTCATCCTTTCATAAGCTGGATGTTCTCTTCTAAATAATTGATTACCAATTGTAATATTTCCTGTTCTATCTATAAAATTTGGGTCATCTTCATTTAAATTTTCCCCTGTATCTAATTGAATTGCATAATCTAAACAATAATTACTTGGTTTATCTCCTTCATCTTCAAAAAATGAATCAACTACTCCTGTTACATTGTAATCTGCATCGCCACAATTCATTGATGAATTACAGAAATGTATTTCATCGTCATCATCTTTAGATAATATTTCTTGAAATTGTTTAAATTCACTCATAATAATCTCTGCGGTAGATTCTTCTGTATTATTATTTGTATTATGAGTAGTTCCGAATGCCCTAGATAATTGTTCATCAACAGCTGTTCCTGTTCTCCTCTGATTATTTCTTCTTTGTATTGCCCTTTGTAATGAATTACTATTCGGTATCGTTTGACTAGTATTAGTATTTACTTGACTTCCTATAGTAAATTTTTGTTTTCTTTTCTTATTAAAATAAACAAAAATACTAAATAACATTAAGATTACAAGTAATCTAATTAAAAATTGTTTTCTTATCATTATAATAATATAAATATTATTATTTTCATTATATATTATAATATTATTTATATTATTATGAAAAAAAATTGAGTAAAAAAGATAAACATATGATATTA
>Ga0181408_1000449_pt1 | contig 13446 bp, 10 predicted proteins | sample 31SPOviralmetaG_FD_130137 | JGI IMG/M metagenome (GOLD analysis project Ga0181408, IMG submission 130137) | Marine viral communities from the oligotrophic San Pedro Time Series (SPOT) site, San Pedro Channel, CA, USA - 31 SPOT_SRF_2012-02-16 | ecosystem: Environmental > Aquatic > Marine > Strait...
ATATTGTAAAGTATGTACGAGATAAGGCAAAGTCCAAGTATGCGAAGGGTTCCTCTTGTGAGATTTGTGGCGCTACGGAGCAGTTAGACTTTCACCACTTTTACAGTCTCACACCATTGTTAAACAAATGGATAAAAGATAATAATCACAATCCTGAGTATATTCAAGCACTTCGGGATGACTTTATAGAAGAACATCATGCTGAGCTTTATGACCATACGGCTACTTTATGTCATACTCATCACTTGAAACTTCATTCAATTTACGGTAAAGATCCTGCGCTAGGAACTGCTAAAAAACAGATGCGCTGGGTGCAGATTCAAAGAGAAAAACATGGCTTGGTATAATCCTTTTAGTAAAAAACCTGTCGAAGTTGAAGAGAAACTAAATCCTGGACAACAGTATTTAGGAGATCGTATGGAATCGTCTAGAGAATTTACTGGAAGATATGAAACCTACTATGAAAATCTTGAAATTGTAAATCGTGCGGTAAATCTTGTAGTCGACGATGCAGCAGCAATAGCTACAGTTGTTAAACCTGTTTCTGGCCCTGGTGTAGTAAAAGGGGTAAAAAGAGCTAAAGTAGAACTCTTACTAACTAAAGAGCCTAACCTGTTTCAAGACATTAGTACTTTTCGTAGAAACTTAATTACAGACTTTTTACTTGATGGTAATATGTTTATTTATTTTGATGGTGCTCATTTGTATCATCTACCTGCAGATAAAGTAACTATTCATGGCGATTCAAAAACCTACATAGAAAAGTATACTTATAATGATATAACATACTTACCAAGTGAAATAGTCCATATAAAAGAAAATTCTTTTTATGATGTCTATAGAGGAGTGTCTAGACTCAAGCCAGCATTACGAACAATGCAATTAATGGCACGAATGAGAGCTTTTCAGGATAAGTTCTTTGAAAATGGAGCGGTTCCTGGTTTAATACTTAAATCACCCAATACTTTATCAGATAAAATTAAAGAGCGTATGTTAACATCTTGGCAAGCTAGGTATAGACCAGATACAGGAGGTCGCAGACCTTTAATCTTAGATGGCGGGATTGAATTAGATAAAATCTCTAATGTAAACTTTAGAGACTTAGATTTTCAAGCCTCTATAGCAGAAAATGAAAAAATTATATTAAAAGCAATCGGAGTACCTCCAATTCTTTTAGATTCAGGAAACAATGCAAATATTCGACCGAATATGAGATTGTACTATCTTGAAACAGTATTATCTATTATTACAAAACTAAATTCAGGTTTATCCCGATACTTTGGTTTTGAAATTGTAGAAGACGTAACAAATGTACCTGCTTTGCAACCAGAACTAAGAGACGCAGCAGCTTATTACTCTTCCTTAGTAAATGGAGGCATTATCAGCCCTAACGAAGCCAGAGAAGCCCTAGGATATGACCCAAGAGAAGAAGCAGAAGATATAAGAGTACCTGCAAATATTGCAGGATCAGCAGCTAATCCAGACGAGGGTGGCAGGCCAACAGAGGGAAATGAAGATGGCGAGTAGAAAAAAGAAAAATAAACAACTAGCAACTAAAGCACTTGGTTCTTTCTTTATAAAAAAGGGAAAAATTCTTACTTCAGCAGAGTATACTGCGGCAAGAGACGAACAACCTATACCAGGTTCTTCAGTAAACAGAATATTTGGAAGTTATGCAAAAATGGTAAAGTACCTAGAGATGGATGAGTCTTTACTAGCCTTAATAAAAGAATCTGCGGCTATACAAGCTGCACCAAAAGTTAAACCCAAAGCTAAACCAAAAGCTAAACCCGCTTCAAAACTTGGGGCAAGCACTACAGAGAAATAATATGGAAAAAATACTACATATGGCCTCTACGTTTAAGTCTCATGAAAATGATGATGGTAGCGTAATGATACGAGGTATGGCGAGTACTAATCACTCTGACCGAGCAGGAGATGTAATTGCAGCTGAAGCTTGGGGCAAAGGTGGTTTAGAAAATTTCAAAAATAATCCTGTAATTTTATTTAATCACGACTATGATAAACCTATTGGTCGTGCCACAGGAGTTAAAATAACTGATAGCGGACTAGAGCTTGAGGCAAAGATTAGTAAATCTGCGCCAGCAGCAGTCTGCGAACTAGTTAAAGACGGTGTCCTTGGAGCCTTTTCCGTCGGTTTCAAAGTCAAGGATGCTGATTACATCAAGGAAACTGACGGATTAATGATTAAGGATGCTGAGTTGTTTGAAGTATCGGTTGTTTCGGTACCATGCAATCAAGCAGCTACTTTTTCGCTCGCGAAGTCATTTGACTCAGTAGATGAGTACAATGAATTTAAGAAAACTTTCACCAATCGTGTAGATCTAGCCGGTCAGTCTCTGGCTAAGGACGAAGATACTTCTTCAAATATAGCTAGTGACACACCGCAAAGCGTGGAGAAATCCACAGATCAGGAGATCAAAATGGAAAATAATACTTCCTCAATCGACTTGGAAGCATTCGCTAAGCAAGTAGCTGATGAAACTGCTGCTAAAATTGCAATGAAACAAGCCGAAACAAAAGCCGCTGAACAAGCGGAAGCTAAAGCTGCTCAAGAAGCTGCTGAAGCAAAAGCTCTAGAAGCTGATAGCATCAAGAGTTCAATTCAATCAGGCGTTGAGTCTGGTATCGAGAAATTAGAAGCTGACATGAAAGCTGACTTTGAGCAAGCAAAAGGCGATGAAATCAGTGAACTTATGAAGAAATATGAGTCAGACGTTGCTGAAAAGAATGCAGAGCTTGAAGCTATGCGTAACAGCAAAATGGAGTTTACTACTGAAGGTCGTGTAAAAACTCTTGCTGACTTTGGTCAAGAAGCTTTTTCTGCAGAAGTTCTTGGTAAAATTACTGGTAAAGGTTGGGATACCGACTTTGCTAAAAGCTTAATGCAAAAAACTGTTAGCCCAGGTAGTGCAACTACATCTGTAAATGATTTTGCAGTTGCTTACACTGATGCTTTCGAGCAAGCAGTAACTCTAGAAACTAAACTTGGCGGTCTTTACGAAGAAGTTGCAATGGAATCACAATCTTTGGTTGTTCCTTTCTTAGCTGACGTAAATAGCGCTGCATTCGGTACTGTAGGCGGTCTAAGTGCTACAGCTAACAAAGTAGACACTGTTAGTGGTACTGACGGTCAGCTAGACATTGCGAATCGTGTAATTGTAGCAGAGCGTTTAGTTGCTGGTACTTACATTGATAATAACGTTAGCGAAGGTCAAATCGTTAGCTTCCTTCCAATGATCAACGCTGCTATTGCACGTGCTCATGGTCGAGCTATTGATGAGGCTATTCTTTATGGTACTGCAGGCTCAACCCTTGGTATTCTTGATGATGTAGGTGCTAAAGACCAAGCATTTGGTGCTCACAATGGTTTTGGTACTAAAGTACAGACTGCTTTCCAAGCAGACGGTACTACAGGCTTGACTTCAGCCGAACTTCTTACTGCACGTGGTAGCATGGGCGTATTCGGTGTTAATCCAGACGATTTAGTATACGTAGTTAGTCTTGCTGGTTACCAAGATCTATTAGCTGATGCCGATTTTGACACTGTTGATGAAGTTGGCGCATTAGCTACTCGTGTTACTGGTCAAGTTGGTATGTTGTTCGGTTCACCTGTTATTGTAAGCGATCTTATTGCCGGTGCAACTGATCAAGGTTCTTATGGTGCTATCATCAATACTAAGTCTTGCCTAATTGGTAGACTAAAAGGTGTTTCACTTGAAACCGACTATGAAGTTTCTAATCAACGTACAGGCATTATTGCTGCTCAGTCTCTTGGATTTAAACTTATCCAAGGTGCTACTTCAAACATTGCATTGTACAACACCGCAAACGACTAGTAGTAATACTTTTAAACTTCGGGGAGGTTCGCCTCCCCCAAGTTTTTACTAATGGACTTATAGAATATGGCAGATTTAATTAGTACAGCAACTTACAAAACAATGACCGGAATTACTAGTACCAATCAAGATACTAGAATTGCTCCGTTAATTACGTCCGTGAGTCAATTAGTAAAAACTTATTGTAATAATACTTTTGTAGACTTTGTTAGTTCTGCAAAAACAGAAACTTTTAATGTAGACTATAATGAACACTTTGTACAACTTACAGAGACCCCTCTCATAGCAATTAATTCTGTATCTGAAAGAGAGAAGCCTACAGATACCTATACTAACTTAACAAACAATACAGATTATTATGCAGATTCTGTAACTGACACTATTTTCCGCGTAGATAGCGGAGGAAATGAAAAACAATTTAAGTCTGGTAAAGGTGCAGTAAAAGTAGTTTATACAGCAGGTTATAGCACTCTTCCACAAGATCTTGAACTTGCAGTAATGGATTTAGTTACTTACTACTTGAAAGACGAAAGAAAACAACGTCAAACTATCGCAGGCGCAAGTCTGAATAATCAAACTAGTACAAGTCAACGTGACAACGTAGGCTTTCCAGACCACATTAAAAGAGTTCTGGATTTATATAAGAACTTCTAATGAGTGCTCAAAGTCAAAAAAAGTTTTTAAAGACTTTACTGTCAGAAATTGAAGCAAAAGATGTAGAAGCATATAGACGGGCTACAGCGGATAAACAACACCATAATTTTACTCTCTCAAGAAGAGCAATAAGAAAAGGTATAAAAGACTATTTAAGAGACTTTCATCCAGAGCTAACAAAAACTCAGCACAACGCTATACTTAAACAATTAGACCCTTCTGTCAAACAGTTTATAAAAAAAGTAGGAGATAATCTAGTAACTTTAGCCGCTAAAGATGATACAGTATCTGTTACAAGAAATACACTTGCTACAAAACAAGCAACTTTTGAAGTAAAGCAGGGCAAAAGTAGATATGATAAAGTTTATAGCAGATATAGTCAGGAATTAAAAACTTTAATTGGTCAACTTAGTATAGTGGTAGGTAGAGAGGCTAAAAGTAGAGAGGTTCTTAACCTTTCTCATGCCGATTTTGAAGGTATTATAGAATCCGCAGTAGCAGATGCACTGGATAAAGCAGTAGAAGAAGATGGCTTGATAACTCAAAAGATGGCAGAAGGGTTTTTAGCTGAAAGAGGGGTAGATCTAAAGGTAATTAGAGATACTAAAACAAGCACTATGAATGTTTCTTTGGCTTCTTCGGCTGTTAATGCCGCCGATAAAGATGCTAGTAAAGCAAGAATAGCCAAACTCAGAGAGGCCTTAGAAGAGGCTCTACAAGAGTTAAGTGATAACGGAATATTGGCAGACTTACCCGGATCTGATAGCTTTAAAAAAATAAAAGAAAAGGAAGTAATAAACGATATTTTAGATCCTTTTAGAAGAATTAAAAATGTTACAGTAAGTAAGAAAAACAAAATAAAACACAGTAAAACAAATACCTCTCAAAAGGTTACAGGATCTCCAAAAGTAGCAGTGGTAAAAGCAAAAGCAAGAAGAGCTAAAGCCAGAAGAAAGCAAAAAGCAGGAGCAGCGTCCAGACCTTTGGAGTTATTAGGAGTTTTTAATCAAAGACTTCCAGAAACTGTAAGAAGGAATATGCAGGAGCCAGCATTAGTAAACAGAACAGGAACTTTTGCTAGTAGTGTTAAAGTAACAGAAATACAAAAAACGCCTAAAGGATTTCCAAGTATTGGCTATACTTATAAAAGAGATCCTTATGAAGTTTTTGAAGTGGGAAGTGGAAATACAAGGGCTACCCCCGAAAGAGACCCTAGAATATTAATTGACAAATCTATCCGAGAAATAGCAGCGCAGTTTGCAATCGGTAGATTTTATACCAGGAGAGTATAATGGCAACAAGAGAATATACAACTAGACGATTAGGCATAGTTAATGCTCTTGTTACCAAATTAAAAGAAATAAACGGCACAGGAGATTTTTTAACAAATGTATTTGATAATGTATCTCCTCGTTTAAAATTTTGGGATGAAGTAGAAGATTTTCCTGCAGTTCATTTAAATGCAGGCTCTGAAACCCGAGAATACCAAGGCGGAGGGTATAAAGACCGTTTTTTAACAATAACGCTTCGTTGCTACGTAAACGCAGATGATTCTGTACTTGCTTTAGATGAACTAATGGAAGACGTAGAAACGGTATTAGAAACTAATTCTCGTCTTGCGTATACCGATAGACAAGGTACCGCACAGACGACACACCAAATCACAATCGTTAGTATAGATACTGACGAAGGTGTACTTGAACCTTTAGGCGTAGGAGAAATGCAAATAGAGGTTCATTACTAGAAAATACTGGCACGAACAAAAGTTCACGTCCTTGTCTTTTCAAGATACATAGGAGATAACTATGGCTGATAATTTATTTTTTAGCAGAAATACCAGAGTAATGATTTCAGATGGTACTACTACTTGGGAAATTCCTGTCCTTGACGGGTTTTCTTTTTCTCAATCTACTAATACTTCTGAAATCACTCTCAATGAAATGGCAGCAACAGCTACTGGCAATGTTAGTAGACGTGGACGTCAAATGTTTAATGATTCTTACGCACCTGCAGAATGGTCATTTAGCACATATGCAAGACCTTTTAAATCGACAGTTGGTACAGCCACCGGATGGGATGCGACTAGTGCAACTGCACACGTTCACTGTGTAGAAGAAGCCTTATGGAACGGTTTAGTAGGCGCTGCAGACTTTACCGCCTCTACAGGCAGCACTTCAGCAGCTTGGGGAGATGGTATTACCAATGCTGCTACTACATGTACTATAGATTTTTCAGGTTCTAATAAAGCAGCTCTTAAAACATATGACATTTATTTTGTTATGGGTTCAGGAACAATTGCTAATGGCACTCACCAAGCCTATAAACTAACAGGCGCTGTAGTAAACACTGCAGGCATGGATTTTGATATTGATGGAATTACCACTATTAACTGGTCTGGCTTTGCATCTATGATTAGTGATCATGCGCCAGAAAGTGTACCTTCTGTAACTATTAATGAAGGTATTAGTGCAACATCTAACTTTATTCGTAATCGTTTAACAACTTTAACTACTACAGGTAATACAACTTCTGGAGATATTCAGGGTACATATACTCTTACTCTTACAGGAGGTAGTTTAAACTTTGAAAATAATATTACTTATTTAACTCCTGAAACGTTAGGTGTGATTAATCAACCTATTGGTCACGTAACGGGAACTCGTAATATTGGCGGAAGCTTTACTTGTTATCTAAGTAATAGCACTGCTGCAAGTGCAGACTTATTTGAAGATTTAATAGAGTCTACTTCAGTTATAACTAACGACTTTAACTTAGTGTTTGATATTGGCGGAACTGCAAGTCCTACTGTAAAAGTAACCGTTCCTCAGGCTCACCTAGAAATACCAACTCATAGTATTGAAGATGTTATTTCGATGGAAGTTAATTTCCACGCATTGCCAAGTACTGTGGCAAATACAGATGAAGTCTCAATTGTTTATAAAGGCGATGCCATAACATAACGTAGTAAAAAATATTTCTTGACATTTATGGTCTGTTGGACTATAATATGAAAATAGAAAAAGTTGAAAAGGGGCCTTTTTCGGGCCCCTTTTTATTATCCGGAGAATTATGGCTACTTACAATTTTAAAAAGCAGGCAGAGCTTTACCTATATCCAACTATTGATGTTGAAAGCGGTCTAACTTTATCCGAAGAGCAGCCAGCGTTTACCCAGATAGGTGCTACAGGAGCTTTTGCCACCACGCAGAGAGGTCGAAAAGTTGTAATGGCAGGAGAGCTGCAACTAAACACTACAAATATAAACTCAGGCGATGAAGTTATATTTGAACATGGTGGAAGTGGCTACGGAACCTGGATAGGAAGAAGAGCAATGAATCCTAACAAACTCCATTTCAGAACTGGAGTTGGCACTAATACTGTAACGGAAACAGGAAATGAAGGAATAGTTGTATCAATCGCTCTTTCAGATATTCCGGAGTTTGATAATAGTCCTCATACTATATGTTGGGAAATTGATCCTCCAAACGGAACAGCAAAGCTTTGGATTGATAATAGATTAATTTTTTCAGAGACTACTTCAGACGGTTCTAGCTTTACAAGCTGGAGCGGTAGTAACCCAGGCGGGTGGCTACAAGGTTTTGAAGGTATTGCAGGAGCTGCTAGCGGTAGTCAGTATGAAAGTGAACGACGCTCGGCTTGGTCAGGAAATACAAATGTTAATTCAAAACTTAGAGTATATACAAACCAATCGGTAGAGTATGATAATGCTCCTGTAAGATTAGACGTAGGCGAGGATATTACCTTTAATCAAACATTTACAGACGATGCTTTTGAGCAAAGAACCTTACACGCTCCAAATAAGTTACATGAACAGTCGAATATTAAAAAAGCAAATCCGGCTAATTTTGAGTTTACAATACCTGCTTTAGTAGAAAACGATTTAAGAACAGTAGTACAACTACTTTTAGACTATGATAGTTCTGGACATAGTTTAAATACTTTTGATTTATATATTAAATTACCGAATGATGTTTACAAAATAGAAAAATGTGTGATAACAAATGGGACATTCATAATTGAGAAATTAGAGAATCTCAAGTTAGGCATACAGGGTCAAGGAACACGACTTACAAGAGGAGCATCATTCCCAGGAGGTGTTACAGCTAGATCTTCTACAAGAACATTTCAGCTAATAGACCTTCTAACCGTAAGCATAGACGGTACTTCGCTTACAGAAGGAATATATTCTGCTACTATTGAATTACAAAATGATATAAAGTGGAATCCTTATACTACCCTCAACGATGCATTAAGTGTTACAAATGCGAACACTTCAATGTACCCCTCTAATTTCACGCTTGATAAAAGAATTTTATCTGGTTCTATTGGTCAGTATGTATTGAGTAATTTTAATAGTGATGTACAAACTTGGAAAACAGGAATAAATATTAGTATTACAGCAGGAAAAAGCCAAACACAAGGCTTTCAGTTTTCTTTAAATAATTGTACTTTTACTAATAGAAACGAAGTTGCAGAAGTTTTCACTCAAAGATACGACTTTAGAATGAATGATAACCCCACTGATCTAGGAGATAAAACTACTGGATCTTATATAACCTTTAACAATATTTAGGAGTAATAATGAACCTTAAAAACCTTATGGTTGATACCAAAGCAGTTTGGGTCGACTTTCCTGGCTTAACAGGATTTACGGTAGAAGTAGCTAATCTTTCTAGAAAAGAACTTACTAAAATCCGTAAAAAATGCACCACACAAAAATTTGACAGAAAAACACGAGTAGCAATGGACACGTTAGATGAAGAAAAGTTTGTTGTAGAGTTTGCCAAAGCAACAGTAAAAAACTGGAAAGGCTTAACTCTTGAACATCTTGAGACTCTAATTCTTATTGATATTGGCGATAAAAACCCTAAAGAGGAGCTAGAATATACTGTAGATAATGCAGAGATTCTAGTAAATTCATCTAGTGAATTCGATCAATGGCTCAACGAGGTAGTCTTTGATCTGGATAATTTTCGTACTGGACGAAAAGATGGAGCTGATAAAAAGACTGGAAAAGTTTCTGGACAGTCAAGACTCAAAGATGACGAGGGATCGGTATCTTAAAATGTGTGATCAGTTGGGACAAGAACCTGACCCAACTGAACTACCTCCAGACTGGGAAGACTTTCCACCAATAGCAAGAGATGCTATGAATACTTTTGCAGTATTAGGAGATAGGATTTTTCCTGAGATTGGATATATAGGAAAAGACTTTACTAATCTTCCTGTTCTTATGGAAATATATGGTGTTGAAGATAGGGATAAAGAATTATTTTTAGAGATTCTACATACTTTAGAATCAAGAGCTATAAAGTCCTCGCAAGATATCCTTAAAAAGGAGCGAGAGAAGCTAAAGAGAAAATCTAGTGGCAGACACAATTAATGTAAAGTATAAGATAACCGAAGATGGATCTCTCGGTAAAGTAGCTAAAGATGCAGATAAAGCTGCAAAAAGTACTAAAAAAGCTACCGATGCTACTGCACAACATAATAAAGCTCAAAAAGGTGTTATAGGAGCAACTTCTAATAGCACCAAAGCATTCTCTAAAATGACCACCGGTATCACTGGTGGTCTTGTTCCTGCGTACGCAACTCTTGCAGCAAACGTATTCGCACTAACCGCACTCTTCGGTGCTCTTTCCAAAGCAGCTTCTCTCCGTATACTTGAAGATGGTTTGATCCGCGTAGGTAATGCCTCTGGTCAAAACTTAACTCATGTAGCTGACGGACTTCGAGATATTACAGATGCTGCGATTTCTACTGAAACAGCGATGAGAGCAACAGCTCTTGCCTTCAGTAGTGGCTTCTCAGCTGACCAACTAAACCAACTTACAAAAGTCGCAAAAGGCGCTTCTGTCGCTCTTGGTAGGGATATGACAGATGCTCTTGATCGTTTGGTGCGTGGTACAGCAAAGCTTGAACCTGAAATCTTGGATGAATTGGGTATCATGGTTCGTCTGGACGATGCTGTAGAAAAGTATGCAACAAGCCTTAAAAAAACAGGTAAAGATCTTACTCAGTTTGAACGTAGACAGGCTTTCTTGAATGCAACAATCGAACAAGGTCTTAAAAAGTTCGGACAACTAGCCGATACGGCTGAAGTAAACCCTTACGATAAGTTAGCAGCTTCTTTTGCTAACTTACAAAAGGTGGGCATAAATCTACTAAATACTGTAGTAGAGCCTTTCGTAAACTATCTTTCTTCTAATCCCGTAGCACTTACTGCTGCAGTGACTATGTTTGCAGGAACCATTGTAAAAACACTTGTACCTGCAATTAGTGCATCCGCAGATGCTGCTAGAGCGATGGCGGCTAGAAACCAAAAACAAGTTACTAAACTTGTAGCACAAACAGAAAAGAGTTTCAAGAGTATGTCAAGCAAAATTAAAACTTTAGATTTTGCACCAAAAAGCATACAAAAAATAAAAAAAGAACTTCAAGAAGGAAAAATTAAAGGTAAAGAATTACAAGTAGCTCTTCGAAATGTGGCTCAATCTGAAAAGCTTAGAACAGCAGCACTCAAAAACACCTCAAAACAAAATATTGATGCAAAAAAAGCAGAGCTAAAATCTGTTCAAGCCCTGAGAGCAGAAATAGAAGCTGCAGCAGCCGCTGAAGGCAGAAGAGGGGCTTCTAGTGGTGCACTAGGAAAAGCCAAAGGCATGAGCTCTACCTCAAGAAAAACAGCAGCAGCTTTCAAAATGATGGAAGGTGCTGGCCCTATAGAAGGCTTTAAAATTGCAGGTGCTTCTATAAGTAAGCAAATGAAAGATATAGGAAAAACTTCAGGGGGTTTGAATAAACTAGCTGTAAGCTATAAAGTTGCAGGAAATGCCGCAAAACTATTTGGCACAGCAGCACTAAATGCTATTCCCGTAATCGGACAAATAGCGATGGTAGCATCTTTAGCTTGGCCACTTGTTTCAAAGATATTTGAAAAAGGAAAAGCAGCAAAAGCGGCAGATGAAGCAGCAAAGAGTTTTAAGAGTTTTCACGGTATAGCAGAACAACTTACTAAAACTTTGGCACTAACAACTAGTACTACCGAAGATTTTGTAGCTACTATGAGGGCCCAGGTAGGTATCATAGGTCAGATAAGGGACGGACTAAAGTCTGCAAATGATGCGGGAGCGGCCGAAGTTCAAGAAGACCTAGTAGACTACCAAGAGCAGATAAATAAAATCGAAGCCATATTAGAAAAAAATTCAACTCTAAGAGAGAGAAGAGCAAAAGGTGAGGCAGGCTTTTTTGAAGCAGCACTTAGCGGGGAAGCAATCAAACAATTTCAAAGAAGTATAAGTACTTTAAGAGCCGAGCAAGACGCACTCAGAAAAAGCGCTAATCAAGTTGATGTTGCATCAGCCAAAGTAATTCTAGACTCGGCAATTTCTAATCTTCAGTCAAATACTGTGCTCAATAAAAGTATGAGTAAAGATATTACGGCACTAGAAAAAGTGAAAGATAAAATTAAAGAGGGTATGAAGAAATCTGAGCTTGATGAGCTTATGAAGGGCGTAATGGGAAATAAAGAAAAAGTTATTAATTCCATTGATACTGCAAAGTCTGCCGCTGCAGATTTTAATAAAGAAGTTACTCTTTTAGGGGCAAAAAACAAAGGGCCGTTCGACTCAATGCTAAATAAGGTAAATGCTGTAAATGTTGAGTTAAAAAAAGCAGGTGAAGAAGGCGGTATGGGCACTAAGGCTTTCTTTGAAGAAGCACCTGGATATAAAGAGATGCTTGATAACTTTAAGAGTAAACTTGTAGATGGAAGTGTAAAGCTAACAAAAGAGCAAAAGAATGCTGGCAGTGCAGCACAGCAGTTCCAAAAAGTGCTTGAAGATAATGCGAAAACTATAGCCTTGAGCGCAACAAAAATAAAAGGACTTACAGCAACTTATAAAACATTAGGAGAGTTTGCTAAAGGTAATGGAGAAGCCGTAAAAGCACAACTAGAAGTTGAAGAGAAAATTAGAACAACAAAACTAGACGCACTTGATGCGGAGCTACAAAACTTTGATTTATTAAATCTTACTGACAAACAAGCAAAAAGAGTTTTAGAAATAAACGAACAACAAGTAAACTTAGGGCGTGAAAAGAAAGAAACCGCAGAAAAGAGTCTTATGATTCAGGGGCAAGAACTTGTTGGTAAAAAACAGCTTATGGATATGGCTCATAAACAAGCCAATGCCGAAGCAAAAATAGTTGAAATTACAAGAAACAGAGCACTTCTTGAGGCAAAAATCGCAAAACAAAAACAAGGTAAAAAGTTTACTGCTGCTGATGAAAAAGCTTTCTTCTCGGTAGACGAAGAAGTAAGAATGAAGATGGCGATAGCAAACAGAGCAATGATGCAACGTGAAGCGGTTAATATGGAGTACGATCTTTTAGAGGCTCAAACAAAGCTTCAAAGGGAGCGCGCAAGAATCGCAGAGGCAGAGAATGAAAATATTAAAGAGGGCACGTTAACAAAAGGTTTTGATGATGTTCTTAACAAACTACCCGCAATGAGAGAATCTGCAATAGGCCAGGTAAATGCTCAAGCAGGACTTGATTTTAAGCAAGTGGACAAAGACAAACTAGATAGAAAAGATAAAGCTCGCGATGCCGCTATAGGTGCCGCAGGTCAATCACAAACAGGCGGAACAGGTTTATTGCAAGACTCCAGCCAAGCTAGAATGGTTGCTTTCCAAGACGAAGGAGGTTTCGGAGCCTTAGATAAAGCAAGTGAAAAAGTTGCGGCTATGAAAGGTTTGATGGATCCTATGATAGATCAGCTAAAGCAATTAGGCCCTGATGGTGAGCTAGCTGCTGCGGTAACAAACGGTGCTCTTGCTATTTCAGAATCCTTCACTGTTATGAGTGAGGGTATAGAAGAAGGCGCTACGGGCATGGAAAAAGGTGCTGCTATG
>Ga0181408_1000453_pt1 | contig 13381 bp, 9 predicted proteins | sample 31SPOviralmetaG_FD_130137 | JGI IMG/M metagenome (GOLD analysis project Ga0181408, IMG submission 130137) | Marine viral communities from the oligotrophic San Pedro Time Series (SPOT) site, San Pedro Channel, CA, USA - 31 SPOT_SRF_2012-02-16 | ecosystem: Environmental > Aquatic > Marine > Strait...
AAAGCGTAAATGGATCAATTTCTTCTAATTTGTTAGAAAAAGCGGATTTTATTTTTGCTTTAGAGGATTCAGCGCTTTTGACCAATTTAACCTCTATAAATATTTGGAATCAGAATAATTCAACCATTTGGGATAGTAATGACTTTATTTGGAACACTATCAATACTTAATATTCTCTTTTTGTGTAATTATAAATATGGCAGACCTACAAGGAAAAAGAATAGATTCGACTTACATATATGTGTTGAATTCGGACCCAAATACGGCGATAATAACAAATGGCGATGGGTCTAGCGTAGATTGGGATGGAAATAAAATAGTTTTAAAGACTGGAAATCAAGAGATATCTGGAGTTAAAAACTTTGATTCACTGCCTCAATATCAGGGATTAGACCTTGTATATAAAAATAATGCTATTTCTGAATTGGGGGAGGGTTCTTTACAAAAAGCTCAAAATTCTGAGGGGTCTGTTATATTTGCTGGTAATGTAAGCTCTTTAACTGGACAAAATTCAGTAGTTTTGGCAGGCACAGGTCAAAAATTGACTGGCGACTCTTCTGCAATCATGGTTGGTGTAAGCAATTTGTTAACGGGCGATCGATCTTTTATTGCTGCTGGATCTGGTAATAATATAAATGGTAACAATTCTTTTATTGGGGCTGGCAATTCAAATTCATTGACAGGTTTAAATTTAAACTTGGGAGCTGGGGAAGAAAATAAAATAACTGGCACAAATTCCTCCATCTCGGCGGGAAAAAATAATTTTATTTCTGGCGATAACTCTTCCGTATCTGCAGGAAAAGATAATATTGTTTCTGGAAATCAATCTTCAATCGGAGCAGGCTTTTCAAATAAGATAAATTCAAGTCAAGGTGCAATATTGGGTGGCTCTGACAACGAGGTTAATGCCAATAAATCTGCTATAATCGGTGGAACCCTTAATGAAATTAATGGACAAAAATCCGCTATAATCGGCGGAGAAAGCAATAAAATTAGTGGTACGAATAATACTATTTTAGGGGGCGATAATAACGAAATAATAAGCGGAGATGAATCTGTATCGTTAGGCGGTAAAAGTAACAAAATTTCTGGTTCTTTTAGTTCTTTAGTCGGGGGCAGCGGCAACTCTCTGTTTAGTGAAGAGGGTGCTATGTTTGGCGGGAAAAATAATGTGCTCGATAGTGGAATTAATTCTGCAATTATAGTGGGCGAAAATAACAATCTTAAAGATTCAGATAATTCTGTAATTAGCGCTGGAACTGAAAATGATTTGACGGATGTTACTGGCTCATCTATCGTAGCTGGAAGTATGAACTCCATAAACAAATCGAGCGGCTCGATGATTGCTGGAGAACTTAATTTTATAAGTGGCTCGAGCCACTCATCGATTACCGCTGGAACGGGAAATTCTGTAACTGGGTCCAATAGATCATTAATTAATGCTGGAGAAGTAAATTTTATAAGTGGGTCTAAAAATTTATCAATTAATGCTGGTGTAGCTAACAGCGGAATTGATTCAACTGGCTCTTCGATAGTGGCTGGGACAGGAAACTCTATAAGTGGGTCGGTCGACTCGTCTATCAATGCTGGAACAAGCAATTATTTAAGCGGGTCAGAAGATTCTTCAATTAACGCTGGAATAGAAAACAAAATAACCAACTCTACTGGATCTACGATTGGAGCTGGAAAAGAAAATTTATTGAGCGGTTCTGAAAACTCTTCTGTAATTGTTGGGCAAAATAATATTGTAAAGAGTTCAAAAAGATCTTCTATAGGTGCTGGTAGCGGAAACTACATAAGCGGAGACTCATCTTTTATCGGCGCTGGTCAGTCAAATTCAGTATACAAAGACAGGTCTGCTATTTTGGCTGGATTAGACAATGTAGTAAGCGGAGATCATTCTATCGTGGGCGGAGGGTTAATGAATGAGGGTTTCGGGGAAAATGGCTCCATATTAGGCGGAAAAAATAATTTTATTGGAGAGAACACAGACTCGGCTTCAATATTGGGCGGTAGACACAATGAAGTTACAAAAGGGGATCAGTCTGCGCTATTAGGAGGAAGAGATAATAAAATTTCTGGCTCTTATAGTTCTTTGGTTGGTGGTAGCGGCAACTCTGTTTTCGGTGATGGAATAATTTTATTGGGGGGAGAAAGCAATACGGTATCTGGCAAGCATATGACTCTTTTTGCTGGTCAAAACAATAAAGCTACTGGAATAGCTTCCACAATTGTGGCTGGAAGAGATAATGAACTTTTAAATTCAGACGATTCGGTTATTAATGCTGGAACTGGAAATATCCTGGATACCTCAACTGGGGTCGCTATAGTTGCTGGAACAAAAAACCATCTGAAAAACTCTAAAGATTCTTCGATTACCGCTGGCATAGAAAATAGTGGAGTTAACTCAACTGGTTTCTCAATAGCTGCTGGAACGGGCAACTTTATCAGTGGATCAAATAATTCATCAGTGAGCGCTGGAACTTTAAACCTGTTAAGCGGATCTCTAGATTCTTCTATCGCGGCGGGGTCTGATAATAAAATAAAATCTTCAAGTAAGTCTTTAATCGGGGTAGGTAGTGGAAACTTGGTATCTGGATCGGAATCGTCCGCACTTATAGGGGGAGATGATAATAAAATTGAAAATTCAAAAACTTCTGTAATTGGTGCGGGAACTGGAAATCTTATTGAAAGTTCAACTGGCTCGGTTTTATTTGGGGGCAACTCAAACACGGTGAGTGGTAATAACAGTGTTCTTGTGGGGGGAAGTGGAAATAAAATTTTTGGAGATGAAATAGTTTTAATAGGAGGAAAAACAAATACTGCATCTGGAAAATTTGTAAATTTATTTGCTGGAGAAAACAACAATGTAACTGGAACAGCGTCTACAATTGTAGCTGGAAGGCTAAATGATATTTCAAATTCTGACGACTGTTCAATTGGGGCGGGATTACACAATGACTTAATTGATTCAAATAAGTCTTCAATTAACGCTGGGAATAATAATGAAATTAATAATTCTATTGATTCTTCTGTTGCGGCTGGAGAATCAAATGATATTACAGTTTCCGAGAGATCATTGATTGGAGCAGGAAACAATAATTTATTGAGTGGATCTAATGACTCTTCCGTTAATGCTGGAGCAGACAATAAGCTAGAAACTTCTAATAAATCTTTAATATCTGTAGGTAGTGGAAATTTAGTAAGTGGGTCTCAGTCTTCAGCAATTATTGGAGGAGACGCTAACCAAATTAAAAGTTCAACTGCGTCTATTATGGGCGCTGGATCTGGCAATCTTATACAAGACTCAACGGGATCTTCATTGGTTGGAGGTAGAAGTAATATTATTAGCGGGGTAGAATCCTCTCTTGTGGGTGGAACATCTAATTCTATTAGTGGCGATAGGAGCGTTCTTGTTGGTGGTAGTGGAAACTCTGTTTTCGGCGATGGGATTGTTTTGGTTGGAGGAAAAACAAATACAGCTTCTGGTGAATTCGTTACCCTTTTCGCTGGAGAAAATAATAATGTGACGGGCACAGCTTCTACAATTGTCGCTGGCAGAAAAAATGATATTTTAAATTCTGATGACTCTTCAGTGCTTGCTGGAACTGGGCATTCAATGCATATTGCTACAAGATCTTCAATTAATGCAGGAAAAGATAATAATCTTTATAGTTCAGATGATTCTTCTGTATCTGCGGGATCTGGAAACCATCTGACACATTCTGATGCTTCTTTAATTGGAGCTGGAAGAGGTAATACACTAAACGGCTCGAATGATTCGGCAATTAATGCTGGAACTGGAAACGTGCTCACTATGTCTCATAAGTCTTTGATTTCTGTTGGTGAGGGAAATTTAATTAGTGGGTCATCTTCATCTTCACTAATTGGTGGGATTGATAATAAAATTGCAAATTCTACTTCATCGATAATGGGAGGTGGGCTCAATAACTTAATAACTGGCTCATCTTACTGCTCTTTGGTTGGGGGCCAAAATAACATTGTGGATGGAATTGGGTCTACCCTCGTAGGTGGAGATGAGAACGAAATAAGCGGAGATAAGAGTGTCCTTGTTGGCGGTAAAGAAAATCATGTTTTCGGCGACGAAATTGTCTTGGTCGGTGGTAAAAATAATACTGCCTCTGGTCTCTCTCTAACTCTTTTTGCTGGGGTAGATAATCATATTACTGGAACGGCTTCTACAATTGTAGCTGGAACAGGAAATACTATGGATGGCGGTGATAATTCATCAATTGTAGCTGGAAATGATAACGATATCACAAGCGGAAATAATTCATCCATCAACGCTGGTCAAAATGGCTTCATTGATAGAGCGATCGATTCATCAATTGTAGCTGGAAATAGAAATAAAATAAATGCTGGAACTGGAAATGTAATATTGGGCGGAGATAATAATTCTATTAGCGGGTCGTCTTCCAGCCCCTCCTTCGCTGCGCAGATGGGTAATGTTAATTCTGCAAGATCGCTTATAGGAGGGGGTCAAACAAATAGAATAACTGGCTCCGAAGATTCTGCAATTGTCGCTGGAAGAAGTAGTATAATTCGCACATCGGAATCTTCTACAATTTCAAATGGACAATCTAATAGAATTCTAAACAGCTCTGACGGGTTCGTTGCTGGTTACGCTAACAGTCTCCGTGATTCACAATATTGTGCGGCGGTCGCTGGACAAGGAAATGTTATAAGTGGAACTTCTTGGTCGGCAATTGTTGGTGGGGTAGACAATAGAATGGACGACGCAGCTAATGTGTCATTCGTGTCCAGTAAGAGGACATTTATGGGCGGTGGATATTCTAATTATATAGCCTCTTCAGATCAAGCGGGTACGTTAGGTGGACGTGCTAATAAGATTATAGCATCTCGTGCGGCTGTCGTATTAGGAGGGGTTAGCCTTAAAATTTCTGGGGGTGCTGAGTGCGCTATTATTGGCGGCGACACCAATAAAATGAATCGAGCAAATTTCTCATTTATAGCTGGCGGAGACCATAATACAATTACAGGGTTAATCTCGACAAACTCGGCTATTATCGCTGGAAAGTTAAATTTGCTAGATGAATCGGATTATTCATCTATAAATGTAGGATACGGTAATACTTTATCTGGATCAACTGGAAGCTGTATACTAGCTGGAAGCGGTAATGTGTTGAATATTTCCACAAATTCATGGATTGCTGGAAATGATAATACATTGCACAATTCCGACTATTCATCTATAGGCGCTGGAAAAAGCAATCTATTGAGCGGGTCCGATGTTTCATTCATAAGCGCTGGCGTAGAAAATAAAATAAATAATTCAGATCAATCTTTAATCGGTGCAGGTAGCGGCAACTTAATAAGTGGATCAACTGGATCTTTAATTGGTGTAGGTAGTGGAAACTTAATAAGTGGATCTGAATATTCATCTATTGTTGGAGGATCTACTACTGAAATTAAAAATTCAGATTTTTCTATAATAGGTGGTGGGTCTGGTAACCTTATTCAAGATTCAACTGGGTCTTCTTTACTTGGGGGCAAAAGCAATACTATAACTGGTAATGAATCCTCTCTTATTGGTGGAACATCTAATGTAATTAGTGGCGATAGAAGTGTTTTGGTCGGGGGAAATGGTAACTCGGTTTTTGGAGATGAAATTGTTTTAGTTGGCGGCAAGAATAATACAGCGTCTGGAGAATTCGTAACGATTTTTGCTGGAGAAAATAATAATGTAACTGGAACAGCTTCCACGATTATAGCTGGAAGAAATAATAAACTTTTAAATTCAGAAGATTCTTCAATAGTGGCTGGAAATTTAAATGATATAACGTCATCTTTAAAGTCGAGTATTTCTGCTGGTACTGGTAATCAGATATTAAACGGCACTAATTCTATTATTGGAGCAGGAAAAGGAAATTCAATAGATCAATCATCTGACTCGACAATTAATGCTGGAACAGGGAACTCAATAAATACTTCAAGTCCTACGTCGTCAATTAACGCTGGAATTAAAAATGTAATAACCTCGGCTTCAAGCTCTTTGATTGGCGCTGGAGAAAGTAATTCCATCAACCTTGGATCAAAATCAGCTATTGTTGTAGGGGACAATAATCAAATTGATAATTCGGATGATTCCGTGATTTTGGCTGGCTCCAACAACGATTTAAGTGGTCACAATTCTGCAATTTTAGCAGGCAATGGAAACTTAGTAAATCATTCCCACAACTCTTTAGTTGGGACTGCAGATAATTCTATTATAAATGCGAATACGGACGTATTAATCACTTATACTGGTTTTCGGGGTGCTGGACAAGAAATCGTAGAGATGGGTTTTGGTGCAGACTTTACTAAATTTCCATTTAAGGATCCCGAACAAGTTGATAAACGTAGCCAAGGCGCCGCCAGCCCCGAATATACTTTTTCTAATGAAGGTGGTTATGAGAGGGTTTTGAGCCACTGGTTTGAGGAAGAATACTTTGATCAACCTATATATGCATCTGTTTTAAATGGAATAGATAATAAAGTTCAGTCTGATTTTTCTACTATTTTAAATGGTTCTGGAAATGAGTTGGCTGGAGCAAACTCGATAGTGGCTGGTATAAACAATAAAGCTTCTGGGCACAATTCTTACATATTTGGAGGCACGGGCAACACAATTAATTTGAGTTTTTTAACTGGGTCGTTTTCAAAAGATTTAACTAATGGGTTCTCGTTCATCCATAGAGATTTTAAAAACTACAACACGATAATTAATGGAGAAAACAATGTAATAGGCTCAAATAAAGCTGGTGAGCTGCATTCTTTTTTTGCGGATATCCTTTTAAGGAAGTCGACTATTGAAGGCGTACAAAACAGAAATTCTCATATATTCGGAGGAGAAGAAAATAGCATAGACGGAATAGGTGGCACCATATTAAATGGTAGAAGAAACGACATACATGCGACGACTCATTCCATGTATAGAAAATTACTCTTTAGGAATGGAATTGATTCAACAAAACCAGAATTAGTTGGTTTAGAGCAAAGCGATTTACTTAGCGATTTTACCCACAGCAGGAAAACCTTTGAAAGCTATTCTTCAATTTCTTCTTCAGTTAAGTGCAGTGTGCATGGACAACTTTCATCAATAAGTAATTCTATAAATTCAAGCATACAAACTGGGTCTCGGGAAGGTTTTGAAATCGACCGTCCCGCCGACAATTATCCAGTATTTTGTAATATTTCTAACAGTCTTGGGTCTTCAATTAAAGCTTCCTTTTATTCTTCGGTTTTTAATGGGTTTGGAAATGAAATATCAGCAGCGGGTGGTGGCACTAGGATTGGGCTCTCTAATTCTACTATTTTAAATGGAAATAAAAATAAAGTATTAGTGACTGGGTTTATTGATAATATTGAACTTACAGATTATCGAAATAACACATACTCTACAATTTTAAATGGATTAAATAATGTTATCTACGGCAAGCAAAGTACGATTATAAATGGCACTGGAAATATTTTGTCTGGTAGTAATAATTTAATTTTTGGAGAGAATAATATTATTAGTAATGATTCTATTAATGGTACTTCAGCCTTCTCCTTTATGTTTGGCCAGAATAATAGTATTAGTGGGTCATCGTACCATACGCAGGATTTAACAGAAGAAGGAAATTACATATTTGGGAAAAATAATACACTTGAAAGTTGCTCTAACGCGTTTATTGTTGGTGGCCATAGGTTTGATAATTTGGGTAATATCATTCAATCTGATAATTACAATAAGTACATTTCGTCTCGTGATTTTTCTACTTTTAACTTTGATAGATCTACGATTGAAAACTCTAATACTTTTGATTTAAATCATGTAGTTGCCTCAGATTTAACTGGTGTAACCAAGTCATCAATGTCAGATATAGTAGCTTCTGATATTTCAGGTTGTCAATTGTCTTCCCTTAGTCATACAAATCTTTCTACTTTATCGTCGATTTCTAACAGTAACATAAGCAATACTATAAGTTGCACTTTATCTGACCTCTATAATTCTCGCGGTTCAAATTTAATTCACTGTAATGTAAGTGGAGCAAGCTTTTCATCGTTTAGGGGCGCTAGATTAAAAATAAATAATGATTTATCCTACTCAAATGTTGAAGGTGCAGAGATCGAATTGCAAGATGAAAAAATAAAAGTAAAGTATTCAAAGATATTTGGATCTGGTATTGATTTTACTGGAGAATCTACAAATAGTCAAATTAGCTCATATAGTTATTGTGATATTCTTGGCAGGAATATAGAATTCTCGGGCAGAGATGCAGCGCAAAGTGAAAATTTATTTATTAGGGGCGCAATCATTGAAGTAACGGGGTCTAGCGATAGCTTCATACTTGGGCAAAATATTGATGTAGCAGATGGAGAACATTGTATGCTCTTTGGGAGAGACATAGAGTCCAGTGGGAACAATACTTTTATTTTTGGGCGAGATATAGAGTCTCAACATAAAGGCGGGTCTGTGATGAGGGACAGTCGTGGCGGCACCACTCTTCATTCTAAGGGGGAAGATACTCTTTTCTTAGACTTTGACAACGGAACTTATTTAAATCTTCCTTCGGGCGACGCAACAAATACGACTTCAAACGATGGCGTCAAGGGATCCCTTATGTACAGTGGAGAGTTTTTACTCGTAAAGACTGGAGACTCGGGCTGGGGTAAGGTGCAAATATCGCCTCTAACATAAAGATATTAACTTTCTTCAGGGCTAGATTCTTCAGGGCTAGATTCTTCAACCTCTTCGGTCTCTTCGTTTTCAATTTTTGATTCGATAATGCTCAGTATTTGTTGCACTTTGCCTAATTCTCTAATTGGAAAATCTGTAAGGATTTGATTAATAAGATTTATTTCTTTTTCTTCTAGTGTTGCTTTCATTTTTTATAATAATTTTAAATTTCTATATTTATACCTTTTTTTGAGGCTTTTTCTATTGCTTTGTTCATTTTTTCTTTCATTTGATTTGGGTGTGCTTTGCCATTAGTCATTTTGCTATAATCGTCATATGATTTTTGTTTTACTGGATCGACTCCCCCAGCTTGTTGAGCTCTCATTTCAGAAGCTTCAGCGCTACGCTCAAAAAGTTGCCCATATGAATCGTTTTTGCCAACAGTTGAGGCTCTAAATGATGATTCACTAAAAGGGTCAAGCTTTGTGTCTGTAGACATATTAGGGTTGACGTATACGCGCCTCCAGAGGCCTTTCTCTGATCCATCCTCCCCATGATACTCGTGAGTGTCATTCATTCCCTGAAGGACCTCTGAGACTTCTCCAGTTTCTTTGTTTTCATATAGATATAATGGCATAACTAATTATAAAAAAACCCTCGACAATTTCTATCGAGGGTTTCAGTTTATTCTACAGAAATTTTGACTGTTTTCGAATTTTCTGATTTAGGAAGCTTAATTTCAAGAATACCATTTTTTAATTTAGAGGATATCTTGGTGGCATCAATATAATCAGTATCAATCCTTAAGTTAACGGCCTCAGTTGGTTTTTCTTTTTCGTTTTTTAGAAAAACCTTTAGAATGCTTTTTCTTACATTAGCTGTGATGTCACTAGAGTCGAAGCCTACAATTATTTTTTTAATTAAATAAAAATCTTCTTCGTCTTTAATTTCTAGTGGGCCTACATAACCCTTTCCTAGCTTACGGAAAGAATTATCGCTAAAGCCTTCGTAAAAGGCATTTTCAATTTGATTTAATAAGTTTGAGTACATAGACTTTTCCTTTTGCAAAGCCTATGCCAAAATTAAGACATTTCTTCAATCCCTTTAAGTAAGCGGTCTACAGAGCGACTATAGGAAAATTGCTCTTTTAATTTTTCTCCTTCAGTGTTAATTTGTCCCTTTTTTGAGACAGCTAAATCCATGCACTCTGCCACATTGTCACTATCCCAAGTATAAATATTTCCTTGGTTAAATGGCGAACCCTCTTGAAAAAACTTATTATCATAAGCTGGCTCCTTACCATTAGATTCAACAAGTATAGAGTTTTTATTGTTTGCCCAATCTTTGTGAGCGGTCTCATTTAACACTATTGACCACTTGCCTAAGCAGGTAGAATTAAAGGCTGGCATATTCCATCCTTCCGCACCACTTAATCCAGTTAAATCAATGTCAACTGAGTTTAATAATTGATTAACTTCTGTATTAGATTTTAGATAAGGAAGAAAATTTATATTTGTATACCTTGTTCCAGACAGACAATCGGACAATATTTTATCCATTTCTTTTTTTTCTATAAATGGATTTGTTACACAAACAGTAAGCTGAAACTTATTATTATTACCAAACTTAGATAACCAAAGTTTTATAATTTTTTCGGTATGTTTACGTTTTTCAAACTTTCCCATGAGTCCAAAATGAACTACGTCTGGATTCATATATTGCTTTCCTGTTATATGAAAATCTTCATCAAATCCAACTGGAAGAACTGAGGCATCCACTCCTTTTTCTTTAAAAAGTTTGGCGGAATGTTCGCTTGAGAAGTAAATTTTGTCTTGAAATTTTGCTAAATTAATTTCTGACTCAGTGGGTTGGTCAAGTTCATAAAAAGTATAAAGAGCTTGTTTCGGCCCTATTCTGTTATGAGAACCATTTAAATGCCAGAGTTTAAAAGATGGCAAATCTTTTTTTACTTTTAAAGTAGCCGTTGATGCAGATTCTTTAATCCATTCTAAGAATTCCTTATCTATTTTATCAAAAGCATTAATGTCAGCCTTTTCTCCGTGTGGAAAAAGGTTCACATTGACACCCTTCCGCCAAAATTGGCGGAGGATGTTATATGATACATTCCCAAAAGACAGGGAATTGATAGGTATATCTGCGATTAAATCCATTAGAATGGGATTTCTTCGTCAGTTCCTGTTGGAGCGGATTGAGAAGTGCTTTGAGCCTTTTCTCCCTTGCTTCCTAGGAACTGGACATTATTAGCTTTTACATAAAGCTTGGAATTTTTCTTTCCGTCCTTTTCCCAGGTGTCTTGAACAAGTCGACCATCTGTTAAGATTTGACGGCCTTTTGTGAGATATTTTTGGCAATTTTCACCTAGCTTACCCCAAGCTTCAACGTCGACATAAGATACCTTGTCCTTTTGACGACTATCATTAACTGCTACTACAAGGCGTGTGACATTATATTCACCAGCCTGACGCGATTCGGGATCTCTTGCGAGATTGCCCACCATTGTTATATTACTATACATATTTTTTTATTTCTGTTAAATGTTTGTTGTGAATATTTATACATCCTTGAATTGATAAGTCAAGCTTTTTCGCAATTTTTTTCCAAGGAGTAAGTTTTTCCCCATCTTTGTATCTCATTGTAAATATTTTTTTGACTCTATTATCTTCCATGCTATCTATTCCACTAAATATTTTTTTAATAAGTTCTTCCTTTTCCATTCTTTTTAGATCAGATTCGCAACTGACCGAGTCATCAAAAATTTCAGAAATACAAGATTGGGGAAATTTAATATTTTTATTATAAATGTTTAAACACTTCCATCTTGCCAAGTTTCCTATATATGTGCTAAACTTTGCATTTTTAGTTTCATCAAATTTTATAGCCGCGTCGTATATGCAAAAATCTTTATCTTGAAGAACATCTTCTTTATTGAGACCTTCGTTTGATTCTGGAAGATATTTGTTAACCATTTCTACATATATACCAGAGTGCCTGTCAATGAGTTCTTTTATTGAATCCTGATCGGCGTGGTTTTTAACCTTATCTATTAAGTGTATATCGTTTTCCATTGTTTGTCGTTATTCTTTAACATTTCCCATAAAATCTGAGCATGATCCTCACATTCCGACATATTATCAGGTTCATATTCGGGCCAAAAATGACATAGATCTGCTACCTTTTGAACAAGTGGATCGTTTTTCGCTTCTATTTCATTTGGAGGCTTATTTCCTTCTTTTGATATGTGAATAATGAATCCGTCATTTTGCTTTACTTTTTTGGCTTCAAAATCAAATCTAACATCAGAAATTATAGGAAAAAACTTCTCTTTGCTGTTTTTAATGTTATCTATCACTAGATCCGCCCAGATTGTCTCGCCATAAATCTTTTTCATGGTTTCTCCATGACTAACCAAAATATCTCTAATTATTTGTTTTTCTTCTGTATCTTCAGTATACGGGCTTATATTATAATGATCATGAATCACATCTTTCATTTGCCACTTTATTCTATCGGCAAAGGAAAGTATTTTAACTTCTAAGCCTAATTCAGAAGTTATTATCTTGGCCAAATTTTTAGCCAACGTATCTTTGCCCGATCTTGCGAGTCCGCTTATTCCAATCATTTTTTTAAATTTTTTAAAATTTGAGACATAGATCTAGATTCCTTGTGCATGCCCATATCTGCTAAAACTTTATCTATTCTAATCAGAATATCTGAATCTTCAAATTTTTCTTGTATTTTTTTCACCCTTAAACACGGAGATATAAACGCCTCTTCTTTGAGTTCGCTCATCACGTTACTTATAGCTTTATTTGCTGCCTCGTTTTCATTTTCAGCTTTTACCACTGTAGCCCAGTCAGCGCTGGTGCAAAAAAAGAAGTCACTAATGTCTTGTTCTAATTTAATCATTAAGCATTTAATAAATACATCAAAACAAATAAGTCAAGACAATTTTGTCTTATTATAATATATTTTTATAAATACTTATAAAATACTTAAATATTTAATATATATATTAATTACTTGTCAGCTCACTACGTTCGCTAACTCGTAATAAACTTTATTTTAACACGAATACACGAAAAGTCAAGTGCCAAAAAATATTTTTATGAATTTGAAGAAAATAGTTGACTTTTAAATATGGTGGTGTAAATTTAGGGGTATGTTATTTGAAGAACAGGTATCGAGGAAACCAAATTTATATCCATGGACGGACGAATTTGTAAACGCTATGCACAATGGCTTTTGGACTGACAAAGAATTCAATTTTCAGTCCGATGTACAGGATTTTAAAGTAAATCTAAACGATCAAGAAAGAGAAATTATAAAGAGAACTCTTTCTGCTATTGGTCAAGTTGAGGTTTCTGTTAAGAAATTTTGGGCTAATTTAGGAAACCATTTACCGCACCCAGGAATCACTGACCTCGGATATGTCATGGCCAATATTGAGGTCATCCATAATAACGCTTACGAGCGTCTATTAAGTGTTCTTGAGTTAGAGGACGTTTTTGAAGAAAACTTGAAACTCCCTATTATTAGAGGACGCATCGAATATTTGAAAAAATATCTAGAAAAATGCTACAAAGACGATAAAAAACAATATATTTATTCGATGATTTTGTTTACACTGTTTGTTGAGAACGTTTCTCTATTTAGCCAGTTCTATATCATCAATTGGTT
>Ga0181408_1000454_pt1 | contig 13372 bp, 17 predicted proteins | sample 31SPOviralmetaG_FD_130137 | JGI IMG/M metagenome (GOLD analysis project Ga0181408, IMG submission 130137) | Marine viral communities from the oligotrophic San Pedro Time Series (SPOT) site, San Pedro Channel, CA, USA - 31 SPOT_SRF_2012-02-16 | ecosystem: Environmental > Aquatic > Marine > Strait...
ACTCTTCAAGGTGCAATTTCTGGAAGGCAAACTTCTAATACAACAGCATTGCATCTTATGGGTAGTGGGGCAGATGGTAATACAAGTGGAGATATGATTTTTAATGTAAGAGAAAATGATAACTCTACCTTTGCAACTCTTACAAATAGTGCATTTAAGTTTCAACATTTTTCTACTGATTTAGTTACAATATTACGAAATGGAAATGTTGGTATCGGTGAAAATTCTCCAAACCAATTATTGCATTTGAAAGCAACAAATGGCTCTGAAATGGTTCTACAAAGAACTTCTGGGGATACAAGTAATCTTTTAGGCGGTATTCATTTTGGAAATTCAGATGTAGATGAATATTTATCTTCTATTTATTCATATCAAGATGGTGCTACTGATTCTGCATACTTATCTTTCCATACAGAAGTAACTGGTGGAGCTAAAGCTGAACGCATGAGAATTACATCTGCTGGTTTGGTTGGTATTGGTGCAACGCCTATTTTACCATTAACAGTGCAAGGTGCAAGTGGTAATATAGCAAATTTTACAAATGGCACTAATAGCTTGGTAGCTTATGTAGACAACTCAAATGTCCAAATTGCAAATAATACAGCTTTAGATGCTGAAAAAATAAATATGTCTACTGCAAATAACGCTATAGAATTTTATCAAGGTGGCTCTAAAAAGATGACGCTTACTTCTACAGGATTAGGGATTGGAGCAAGTCCTCAAACTGCTCTTTCTCCAAACTTAACTATTGAAGGTGCTTCACCAGCTTTAATATTAAGAGATAGTAATTCTTTAGCGAATAATTTTTATACAATTTATTCTGCTAATGGGGATATAGAACATTATTTTGACCACGAAAAAAGCGTATCATTTGCAACAACTACAGATTACTTTGGTAGTGGTGAAAGCACAAAATTAAAAATTGATGGAGCGACAGGAAATTCAGACTTTCAAGGTAACTACATAGTAAACGAGCAAGGCAGACAGAACCATGTAGCCAATACAATGTCCTCTCCATATTATAGATTTGATGGCGTAGATGATTTAATTACAACAGGAACTTATGCTTATCACGAAGATGTAACTGTTACTGCATGGGTTCGCTCTGAAAATCCAAGTAGTGCAAGACAAGAAATAATTTCACTTGGTAATAATTACTCAGCAAGTGATACAGATTGGATATTGTATCTTGATACAGATGGTACTTATAACGGTGATGTTTTAAGAGAGTCTGGTTATCATGGATATATAGATAGTGGTGTAAATGTTTGTGATGGAAAATGGCATCACCTTGCATTAACAGTTTCAGGAGGTACTTCTACAGATGGAGTAGCAATCGTATATGTAAATGGAGTTGCTAAAGCTACAAATAGTTCTATAAGAAATTTTACAGCAGAAAATGGTGAGTTTCATATTGGTGCAAGAGTAGATGGGGGAGGTCATCAATTAAATGGAGAAATAGCTGGAATTACAGTATGGAATAAAACAGCTACGGCAACAGAAATAAAAGAACTATATAGTGGTGCAAGTGTACCTTTTAAGTACAAAGGTGCAAATCAGACATCATTAGTAACAGGAGATGATAGCACATTTGCTTCTGATACAGGATTTTGGACAAAAAATGCTGGAAGTGGTACTTCTGTAACTATTAACAATAGTAGCAATGGACTTGCAAGTTATAATGCTGTTCAGTCTGGGTATGGACTTCAAAGAGCAAATTTAGTAGAAAAAGCAAAAGCCTATCGTGTGACATTTACTATTTCAAATTATAGTGCTGGTGGAATTAAGGCTTATGCTTGGGGAGCAAGGTCATCATCTGCGGTATCGAGTAATGGAACACATAATGTAGAGTTTGTTGCTGGTTCATTAACAGATACAAGTTTTTGGTTAGAGGCAAGTGGCACAACAACTCTTGATATAGACAATTTAACAGTCACTCCAATAGGTGCAGTGGCTGAATTTGATGGTAGTGGAATAGCATCTGATAAATGGTTGGATAAATCTGGTAATGATTTACATGGAACAATTACTGCTGGTGCAACTGCTCCAACTGTAGAAAATGCTCCTGCTAATGACGATGGTTTAGTTTATGATGAAGGTACTTGGACACCTTTACCAGCAGATGCTTCAAGTGGTGGAAATACAGCTTCCGCTGGAACTGCAACAGGTTACTATACAAGAATTGGTAGAATGGTTCATTGTGAATTTAATTTAGTGAACATTAACACAACTGGTATGACAAGCGGAAACGATTTTTTTGTACAAGGGTTACCTTATGTTGTTGCAAGTCACGCTAGTCACGCTCATGGTTCTGTTGCATTAGAGAATGTGAATTTTACAGGTGAATATGTTACGATTTCTCCTGCTGGTGGAACATCTGCAATTAGATTTGCTGAAGTTCCTGACAATAGCAATATCGATATAGTTATAGTGAGTGAAATCAATGACGATTCTGCTGATATTTATGGACATTTTTCATATATGGTTACCTAATTGGATTGATTAGGTTGGAACAAAAAAGGAGTCAGAAATGGCATTAGAAAAGGTGGTCGAGGTAGACCAAATAGAAGTAAAAGGCGAATACTCAATACAAGTGAGAACAGCCACAAAAGTAATGGATGATGGTAAACAAATTGGTAGCGTAGGCTATCATCGTCATGTAGTACATCCAGATTCTATACTTACATCAGAAGATGCAAAGGTAAAAAAGATTGCTGAAGCATTGTTTGATGCAGATTGTAAAGAAGCATGGTTTGTATCTCAAAATGGACATCCAAGTGGTGAACCAGCAGATAGTTGGAGTGAAGCACAGCTACAAACATATTGCAGTAAGCATAGCGTAGCATGGACAGATGAACACACCAAAGCACAATTATTAACCAAAGCAAAAGCAAAGTATGAGGAATTAAATGGCTAATTGGGAAAAATATGCAGATGATAAAGCAAAGTCATTAGGTGGCTTTGAGAAGAAAGAAAAAATCATAAAAGAAGCTGTTGCTGAAGAGAAAGATGAATTTGATGTGGTGATTGTGAAGGCTGAACCAGCAGAGAAAAAAGAATATGTTGTTTACAAAAAGAAGCAATGGGATTCAGCTACAGGCGAAGCATTAGCAGATAGTGAGCAAGAATATTCTCTGGAACAGTTAGAAGCTGAAAAAGATGGACACGACAAGGCTATGGCAGATGCAAAGGCAAAGTCAGATGCTATGGTAGATGTGATTGCTGATTTCAAAAAACTTTAATTAATAACAAGTAGGAGTTACAAGTGGCAAAAAAAGAAAAAGAAATGCCTAAAGAACAGATAATTACTCTTTTTGACAAAGAGTATAAAGAATCAGAACTATCTGATGAACAGAAAGTAATGATTAATCACGTAGCTGATTTAGAAAGAAAGATGCAATCTTCTGAATTTAATCTTCAGCAGTTACGATTTGGAAAGCAGGCTTTTGTAGATGCTTTACAAGCTAGTGTAGATAAGGAAGATGAACCAGACGATAAGAAAGAAGAGTAACGGTGACTTCGTGGTTGAATACAAGCAAAAAGATAGCGTTAGCACATCTTACGATATTCCTGTTCGGTATATCTATGTTGACTAATTGTTCAACAGGTTGGTCTGTGGGGGGATATGAGTTATCCCCTCAAGACACATTAACCAATACGGTTTTTGTGGAAATAGTGGATCAAGATTCTGTAACTCATTGGTATCATGGCAGAGTTAATAATCATACAAACTGGTGCTATATGCACGATGAGTGGGAAGACGTTAAGGTAAAGTGAGTGATAAGCCCCAAACAGCTAGAAGTTATAGAGGCAGTATTATTGATGATAATGCTGTCATTTCCCTTAATATTAAGTGGTTGGGGCAAATCCTTTTACTTGTGGCTGGTATTGTGTATGGCTATTGGCGTGTTGAATCTAGATTGGCAGCATTGGAAGATAAGGTTACTCTTGCTGATGAACAAATTGGGGATCTGCTTAGTAAACATATCGTGGAAGAAAGGGCTGAGAGAGAAGAGCTGGCAGAAAAAGTAGCTTTTTATGAGAAAGAATTTAACATTAACCCATTAAGCTGGGGAAAACGTAAAAAGAAATGAGTGAGCAACAAGAGTCATTAATTAGAAGTCAAACAATGACAATGTTGTTTCGTAGCAATGGAAATGAAAAAAATAGAAAAAGAATATTAACTAAATTTTTAAAATGCATTAAAGGGAGCTAATGGATTTTTTAACATTATATCAAGAAGGTGGGATGATAGCTGTAGTAGGAGCAATGTTTATGTTTCTAGTATACAGTTTAAACAAAAGGTCTGGAGAGCAAGCGCAAACATTAGAACATTTAAAGATTGAAAATAAAGGTCAATCTGAAACATTAGAGAATATGGAAGGTATGATTATAAAGTTAATAGATAGATGGAATAAATCTGATGAAGTTCGTGACAGAAGACATGAAAAGATGGTAGAAGAGTTAAACGATTTATCTGATATACTTATGGAAGTTAAAGGAAACCTTTCAAGAATAAATGGAAAACACTAATGGATGATTATAGACTAGATGTGAAAGAACGTCTTGCAAGAATTGAAACAATTTTAAATAGAGAGTTGCCAGACATCAAAGAGCAATTGCGAATAGCTAATGGAAGAACTAGGTCATTAGAAAATTGGCGTAATTACGTACTTGGTGGTATGGCAATATTAACTACAATCATAACATGGGGTTATAAATAATGGATATAAAAGCAATGCTAATAAAATTAGCTGAAGAACAAGCAGATAAAATGAAAGCAGAAGCTATGGGGCATTTAGCCTCAGATGAGTTTTCAGATATGCTTGCTACAAAATTAAACGATAAAATTAACATTCCATTTGTAAAAGAAGAAAAAGAACAAGTATTTTTTGAAGAAGTTATGGATGTAGTTACTGATATGCTAGCTGGCGTATTTGGGGAAAAGAAATAATGCCCTACGGTAAAGGTACATATGGATCTAAAGTAGGTAGACCTAAAAAGAAAAAGGTAAAAAGAAATGCCAAAGTTCGGAAAAAGAAGTAAGCAAAGACTACAAGGCGTTGATGCTAAGCTTGTCAATGTTTTAAATGAAGTTGTTAAGTATTTTGACATTACTGTAATTGAAGGCATTAGATCTCAAGAACGTCAAAATGAATTAGTTGCTCAAGGCAAAAGTAAAACTAAGTTTGGAAAACACGTTCAAGGTAAAGCAGTTGATATTGCTCCATATCCGATAGATTGGAATGCAAGAGATGACTTCCATTACCTTGGAGGTTTTATGCTTGGTATGGCAGCTTCTATGGGCGTTAAGATACGTTGGGGAGGCGACTGGAATGCTAGTTCTCTCTATAAAGGACAGCGCACAACCAAGGACAATAGTTTTGACGATTTAGTTCACTTTGAGATTCTTGATAAATGAAAAGAGCTATAGTCATACCAGATCAGCATTTCCCCATACATGATGAAAGAGCTGTTGATATTACGCTTCAGGCAATTGAATATATTAAGCCTGAAATATTTATTAACTTAGGCGATGTTGGTGAATGGGAATCTGTTTCTGCATGGTGCTTTAAAGGAAAACGTCTTCCAAATCTTGAGCATCAATTAATTAATGTTGATAAAGAAATTGAAGATGTAAATGAAGGCATTGATTTATTTGATAAAGCTTTAGATAAAGTTAACTGTAAAGAGCGATATATATTGGCTGGAAACCATGATGAATGGTTAGATCATTTTGTTGATAAGCATCCATACTTAAAAGGATATAAGTTTAAAGACGCTTGCAAATGGATAGAAAGAGGCTACAAATATTATCCTTATAACAAGCCATTGAAGCTAGGTAAATTAAACTTTATACATGGAGCTTATGCAACTACTTATCATGCTAAAAAACATTTAGAAGCCTATGGTTCTAATATTGTTTATGGACACACTCACGATATTCAAAGGCATAGTCTAACTAAGTTGGATTCTGGAACCATAGGTGCTTGGTCAATGGGATGTTTAAAAGATATGTCTCCTAGAAAGAACAAGTGGTTAAAAGGTAGATTGCATAATTGGAACCATTGTTTTGGTATTGTGACATTTTTTGATAAACCTAAAGGTAATTTTCAAATGGAACAAATTGAAATACTAAATGGTCAATGTACATTTTGGGGAAAACAGTTTAATGCCTAAACAAGTAAAGATATTAAACGATTTTTCTGGTGGATTAAATAACTTAAAGAATGCTAGAGATATTGGTGATAATGAATTATACAATATTCAAAATGCTATGGTTGATATGCAAGGTGGAATTGGTATTACTCCAAGGTTTACATCTTATTCTAGCACAGTTCCTGATATAGCAAATACTGTCCCATCTACTAACGTAGGGTATGGTTTAGGTGTATTTGAAACAGATTTTGAATATACTCCAACATCATTAACAGTTAATGCTTTAGGTATAGATGTATTAGGTGATACTGGAACTACTTTTTATGGTGGTGGTAGTTATACTAATACAGATTCTACAGATCATGGATGGGATAACAGTAAGGGGTCATGGACTGCTTCTGGTTGGACATTGGCATCTAATAGAGCTACACATGCTGATGGTGGTGGTACTTGGACATTATTTCATGATGAAGATGAAACAAGCGAACATACAAATAATTTAATTGCTGGAGCTACATATCGAGTTATATATTATTTAGCAGGAAGGACTTCTGGTTCTTTTACGGTTAAATGTGGAAATGGAACAGCTTCTTCTGCGCTAAGTACCAATGGTTACAAGTATATAGATGTTGTCTCTGGATCTGGAGATTTAGATAAAATTATTACAATAACTCCTACTAACGATTTTGATGGAACTATATCTGGTGTATATGTAAGACAAGTAAATGGAGGTGCTGGTTCTAATGGTGGTTTGTTTTTTTCAACTACAACAGATTCAGCAGGTGACAATATAAATCTTTTAACAGGCTGGCTTTATAATAATAGCAATTTTAATAATGTTAATCATATAGACTTGGCATCTAGTTTTCCAGTTGGAAGTTGGATAAAAATAAGTGATGCTAGAGTAAATCCATCTTCAGTTGTTGTATTGGGGACAGGCCAAAGTTCAAATGAAGGTTTGTATCAAATTATTGGATCTGCAGCAGCAGGTAACGGAACAAGTCTCTATTTACATAAGCCTGTTACTACCGAAAACAATGTAACAGCAACAATAACTGGTATTAAATCTACAGGTGAAACATTAATTTTAAGTGCAGATGCACCAACAGGAAATATTGCTGTATATACTAGGGTAAATCCTTCAACTACATGGGCAAAAGGGGACGCTGGATCGCCATTTGCAAATGCTAAAATAGATTTACGCCCAGCACCAAGTGCTAATTATTCTCCAGCAAGTGAAATGCAAGTTCGTTATTATAAAACAGAAAATGCTATTCGATGTTGCGATACTTTAAAAACAAACGGTAATGTAATTAAATGGTTTGGTTTAATTAATTTTACACAATGGTTAGGCACAGGAGCTGCAAATCCTATTTTTGGATATGAACAACACAACAATAGATTAGAGCCTCCTACCGATGGGCATGTTTACCCAGCTAGTGATTTAGCAGATGCCACAGTTAATGGTCAAATAGGGAATTTAGATGTAGGTACAGGTTTTAGTCTGTTTATAAAGTCAAGTGCAGATGAAGGAAGCTATAGCATTGGCACTGGTCAACAATTTGAATTTGCTCAATCTTTTATTTATGATGGAAATCAAGAGTCTTTGTTAAAAGTATACGCAGAAAATTTAACTGCTGCTCAAATTACTGATTTAAAAGCATTAGATATGAGAGTAATAGCAAAAGGTCAAGACGATTATAATCATAGAATTACTGGTGGAAGAATTTATATTCGAGTTGAAAGTAGCGGAGATCCTTGGACATTATTAGTAGATATGGATTTTGAAAAAGGTGGAAGGACTTCTTTGGATGCTGAATGGTATTCTTGGGTACTAGGAATTACAAGTACTTATTCTAATTCTGTTGCAGGCGCAGAAACATATTTACTTGGAACTTCTTCTGGAGATTTTCAATCACAAGATCCATCTATTGTTACTTATGAGGTTATTAATGGGTATCAAGCAGATGTAAAAACTAATTCTTTTGGTTATCAAATGGAATCTTGGGGCGATGCAGTAGTAACAAATAGTAGAGCTTTTGTTTGCAATATACAATACGTAGAAACAAATTCAGAAGGAGCAAGTACTCCTAAAAAATTTCCTGATAGAATTATGTATTCTATGCCAAATAGGTATGATACGTTTCCTGAAATGAATACAATAGAAGCTGTACGTGGAGATTCAGATGGATACATAGCTTTATCAGAACATGCAGATAGGCTACTTGCTTTTAAAGAAAGAAGTATGCAGTTAATTAACATAGCTTCTCCTAGTGATGCAAATTGGTTTTTAGAAGAGTCTTATAAATGGATGGGAGTTTTACATCCAGAGGCAGTGCAAGAAACTCCTTATGGTGTAATATGGATTAATCCTTATGGACTATATTTATATAGTGGTAGTGGAATAAAAAACTTAATTGAAAATAAAGTAGCTCCTTCTTATTGGAAACCTAAAATTACAGCATCTAGTATTATTTCTTATGATCCAATTAATGCACATATTTTAATACAGCACAATACTCATGCTTCATCTACTACTGGAGCTATTTTTGATTTAAAGAAAAATACATATATAAAACAAGCAAATCTAATTACTGGTTCATATACTAATATGGTTATTAATCCTAATGATGGAAATTTATTTTACGGAGTAAAGGATTCAACAGCTACAGATTTTTATTACTATGATGGAACAGATAGAACTCTTAGTTCTTCTTTAGATAATGTTACATTTACTACAAAAGATATTGACTTTGGAGATCCGTCTTCTATTAAAAAAGTATATAAAGTTATGATAACATATAAAAGTAGCGCTGCTATTGCTTTGAACTTAAAGTATTATATTAATAGTATTATTCCTGCATTTGGCTCAGCTACTTCTTTTAGTACAGTTACTGCAGATACAGCTTCAGATTGGGAAATAGGTACATGGCAAATAACTGGTGGAGTAGTATGTCAAAGTTTTGGTTTAATATTTGAAAGCACTAACGCCCTTACTTCATTAGACATTAACGATATATCTATTCAATATAGAGTTATTAGAGGTAGAAAGGTAGTAGCTACATAATGCCAAATTTTAGCGCAGATAGAATTTCCAGAAGAAATCAAAATATTAAACAAGATAAAATACAATCTGTTAATATTCCTCCTTCTGTTAATTCTTTACGTGAAGGACAGGAAGTTATTTTTCAAGGCAAGAATAAACCTTTAAAAAAGTATTTAAAACACAATGGTTTATTATGGTCTTTAGACATGACAAACAATGGAAATAGTATAGTTGAAAAAAAATTAACAACTAGAGAACTTGAGTATCAAAATTCTTTTATTGACTATAGAAGTTTTATACACAATTTTGAAGCTGATCTAGGGAGTTCAAAGATATATATACCTTGGACTAGTAGTGGAGAGCAATCTGATATGTTGGATGAAAGAAGTGCTTATTTAGTCCCTTTTACAATGATTTGTTATAAAATATTATTTAGACCATCTGATATAACTACAGTTGCTACTGATATAGTATTTACTATAGAAAAAGCTACAGATGGTAGTACAAGCACTAGCGTTGTATCTACATTTGATGCTACAGCGGATTGGTCTGCAACAGATGGAACTATGTTTACTGTATATCAATCAGATTGGGATAATATTCCTAAAATTGTTGCAGGTGAAGTAGTAGGCATAGCTATTAATCCAGACAATACAAATATTAGTGGAACAGAACAATTTCATATAACTTCTATATGGAGAGTTGAAGTTGCAGTTTAAAAATTTAATAGGAGTTTAGGATGTCATTGAACAATTTATTTTTAGCACAACAGATGAATAAGACTGAAGCGAATCTGCAAAATAAAGCAGATGAAGAAGCTGCTAGGCAGAAGAAAGGTGGTTTCTGGTCTAGTATGGGTGGTGGAGCTGGTGGTTTACTTGGAGGTTTAGGAGCTGGTGCTCTTGCAGGAGCTTTAGGTGTAGCGACTGGTGGACTAGCAATGCCTTTATTAATTGGAGCTGGTGCAGGTCTTGGTTCTTTAGGAGGGGCTAGAATAGGTGCAGATCTTGGTGGCGGAAGAGCACATGATGCTGTAAAGCTTGGTCAAAATGTAGATGTTTTAACAGGTAAGACTAAAGAGTTTAGCCAAGCTGTAAAGGATAGATACAAGAAAAATGTGAATCAATTTCAAGATAATCTTAATACAAATATTCTTAGTCAAGCTGTTAATACAGGATTAAAAGCAGGTGCGTTTGCTTATGCAAATCCAATGATACAAAAATCATTGGGAAAAGCAGGGGCTAAAATGGGGTTTGGTTCTGGTCAGCCTATGACAACGGCTTCAGGTGAAGTATTGTCACAGGGTGCGCCAGCTAACATTGCAGGAGCGCAGGCATACCAACCTGCAGGTATGGGTATGGGATCAGATACATTAATAGGGCCAGCTAGAGCAATGCAAGCCCCTATTCAAGGGCCACCTGCTTTATATGCCCCCCCTGCTCCAAATAATTTATTAAATATGGCATCTCCGCCTACATCTTCTATGACAGGGATGGGGCCATTGTCTAATCAGGCATTTGATGCAGCATCTGCTGTTTCTAATCCTTTTATACCAGAATCAGCAACAAATATATTAGGTCAATACAATACTCAAGCATATGGAAATGCTATGGATAGAGCAAGTTACATGAGAAGTTTAGGGTTAAATTTACCATCAAGTTTAGGGGGAGCAGGATAATGCACAGACCAGATCATAATTTTGGAAATAACAATCAAGTAGGAAGAGAATCAGAATTTGGAGGAACCCTTGCAGGTTCTTTATTTGCAAATCCAAATCAAGGGCAACAAGCTAATTTTAACCCAACCAATCCTAATCAATATCAATACAATTGGGATCAAAGTACTATTAATCCTTACATACAGCAAGGAAGCCCAATAAATAATCCAGCAGGTCAAAATCAAATACAATTTTTAAAAGAGCAAGGTATTGATGTAACTGGTTTAAATGAATCTAGTTTAGCGTTTTTACCTAATATGGATATATTAAACAATTCTTACAACAGAATGAATACTCAAGTAGGAATGGCAAGAACTAGTCTTGGTTTTGATATGGGTGCTCAACAATTAGCAGGTCAACAAAATTTATTAGGAATGACAGGTGGAATGGGGATAGCTAGTGGTGGCAGTGGTTTTGGAGCGCAAAATAGAAACATGTTTAGCAATATAGGCAATGTGCAAAATCAATATCAATCTGGTTTAAATCAATCTATGGCAGGTTTTCAATCTGATATACTAGGTATGCAGTATGATTATCAAGATGCAAAAACAGATTTTCAAGGAGCATTAACAAGTGCCTTAGGTAACGTTATGGCATCTGGAGAAGATGATTTTAATGTAGCTTATACTGGTAATACAGCAGGCACTAACGCAGGGAATCAGAATTTTGGTAATGATCCTATGACAGATTACTATGATAGTTTGTATGGATAAAAAATTAAATAGGAGTTTATTATGGCAGTAGATCCAGCAATGGTAGGTTTTAATGTTGTAGATAATTTGCAAAATACATTATTAAGTTATGTAATGCAAAATAGGCAAATGGAACAACAGGATAGGCAGTTTAACGCTGAGCTTGGGCAAAGAGAAAAAGAAGCATTAGCTCAACAAAATCGTTTTGATAAAGAATTTGGAGAAGGTCAAAGACGATTTGATCTTGGTGAAGGTAGATTGCAAAGAGGCGAAGATTTACAAAGAGATACAGGCAAAGCAAACAGGGCAATGTTTGAAAATTTAGCTAGTTATGCCAAGCAACGAAAAGAGCAATCTAATTACGATCGAAATCTAAAAAAATATATGCAAGCTAGAGAAGATAGTCCTTTTAGCTGGTTTCATGCTCCTCCTATTTTTAGTGAATATGCTACTCCGCAAGATAAATATAGAGCTGAGTTTGAAGAAAAAACTGGAGCTAGACCTGAACCCAGAATGGCTGGTCTTCCTCAATTTGGGCAAGCTGGAGATATTTTACCAACGGTTGGAATGGATAGATATTTAGAAAGCTTAGAACGAGATCCAAATAGCTTATTACAAATGATAGCAATGCAAGGAGGTTAGCATGGATCCATATTTAATTAACGATTTAATTCGTGAATATAATAATGACCCTTCAAGATATACAGATGATGAAGCAGAAATAGTAGCTACTTTAGCTAGATCTATAGGGACAGATTTTAGAAGAGAAAATAAAGCTGGAGATAAAGCTTTATTTGATTTAGCTGATACAGCAGCTTTTGGTTTTCTTCCCGATGAATGGAGACCAGTATCACGTGGTGAGTCTGTATACGGTGAAACAGCAAATGAAAAAACTGCAGGTTTAATGGGGCAAGGTTTAGGTTTAGTAAGTGGTGGTACTTTGGCTTATAAAGGTGGAAGAGGTTTGTTTAATGTAGGAAAAGATGCTGCAGGTAAAGTAAAATCTAAAATATTTGGAAAAGGTGGAACAAGTAAAGCTTCTCCTGTATCTGAAGTAAGAGAAAGAACTTTATCTTTAGGAGAAGGGCAAGGAGTTCCTTTGCAGCTTGGAGAAGGTCAGCGTTTATTGTCTGGTCAAACTGGTAGACAAGTTAGGCAAAATAGATTTCCTTTAAATCAAACAACTGGTCAACCAATGCCTATGACAAGTAGAGCTGGGCAAGCAATTCCAATGAGAGGTAATATAGGTGAACCAATGAGATATTTAAAACCAAGTAGTTTGTTAGAAAATACAGATGAATATTTAGATACTGTGTTAAATAATGTTTTATTAAGATATTCATAAATGGCATCACCATATGAAGCTTTAAAAGTTCAAAACTTAATTAGAACTTATAAGAGCAACCCTACAGTATTTAATGATGATCAGCTAGATGAATTAGAACGTCTAGCTAATGACAATCAGATTCAATTTAAGAGAAGGCAAAGTGACTTTTCTTTACAACGTGGCTTACAACAAGCACAAGCTGGTTTTATTGAAGGGCTTACAACTTTTGATCTTATTCCTAAAGAACCTCGTAATACAGGTGAAGCTATTTTTAGACAGCTTGGTCATCTTGCTGGTTTTGCACCTGCGATATTAAAAGCACCTGTAGTTGGATTAGCTAAACTAGGCGCTAAAGCAACTGGAAGAAATGTGCAAAAAGAAGGTTTTGGTAGATTTACTCAGGCTGCTTTAGATGGAATAGATGCATTAGA
>Ga0181408_1000458_pt1 | contig 13289 bp, 7 predicted proteins | sample 31SPOviralmetaG_FD_130137 | JGI IMG/M metagenome (GOLD analysis project Ga0181408, IMG submission 130137) | Marine viral communities from the oligotrophic San Pedro Time Series (SPOT) site, San Pedro Channel, CA, USA - 31 SPOT_SRF_2012-02-16 | ecosystem: Environmental > Aquatic > Marine > Strait...
ACGAAGGAAGTAATGGTTGGCAAGTTGAAGAATTTAAATCTGACGCAGAAGGTGTTGATCCTAATATACCTTACCAAACGCCATTTACTTATACTAGTAATAATGCGTACCAAGATTCTACTAACATTGTAAAGAGTTATGATGAAGGGTTATACACAGAAGGTGGTATACCATATAGAGTAGGATTTGATAGAAAAGAAAATAAATATGTAGCAAGTTTAGTTAATTCAAGCTCAGTTAGGCCATCTGAAATAATATTTGGTGTTGAGGTTGGAGGTATAAAAGGATTTTTTGCTACTGTAAAAGTGTCTACAGATAACACAACTAATTTAGGTGGAGCTAAAGAATTATTTGCAGTATCTACTAATTACGATATTTCATCTTATTAAAATTAAAATATGAATTGGAAACTATTAGGAACAGCAGCTAGAGTATCACCAGATTTTATATCAGGTATAAACAACTCTAGAAGCTCTAAAAAAGCAAGACAAAAGCTTGTACAAAAAGAAGCTCAAATGAAGCAGATAATGGACAATAGACAAGAAATTTTTGACCCTATGAGATCAATAAGTGATACTAGTGGTATGATTTCAAATCCATATGCTAATTTAGGCGTTGCTACGCAAGCTGCTGAAATGCAAGCTGAAGAAGCTGATTTAGCCTTAGCTAATACATTAGATATTATAAGAACAAGCGGTATGGGCGCTGGTGGCGCTACTGCTTTAGCACAAGCTGCGGCTAAAAGTAAAGCTGGTGTGTCTGCTAGTATAGAGCAACAAGAAGCTAATAACCAAAAACTAAAAGCTCAAGGAGAAGCTAATCAACAAGCAATGCAACAAGCTGAGAAAATAAGACTACAACAAGCGGATCAAGCTGCTGATAGATGGATGTTTGAACAAGCAGAAGCACGAGAAGATGAACAAATAGGTTTGTTAGAAAAACAATCAGATAGGGCTTTTAGAGAACAATATTTTTATAAAAACAAAGCCGACCAAGCGTGGAGTAATTTTGGCGCTGTAGCAGGGGAAACTTATGGTGGTATGTTAGAAAGATTATAATACGTAAGATATGGCATGGAAATATAAAGGAGGAGTTCAAGCAATACCTCTAACAAATACAAGAGGAGCACAAAGAGACAGGCTTAGAGCATCTAATTCGTTTGCTAAAAATCAAGAGGCTTTAAGAAGATTGAGAACAGAGGATTTAACTAGAAGACAAAACAATGTTAAGCGTTTTACTTCTGCTGGAGAAACCTCTTATGATAGTGAATTTAATAAAATCATAGAAGCTAAGTGGATGCAAGATGCTCAGAATTATTCTGATATAACTTTAGGTATGCAAAATGGTAGTGTTGATATTGCTGAAGGAACTGCTGCTCAAGCAAAACTAGATAATGATGTAGATGTATGGCAGAAATTTGTAGCTATTTCTAAAGATTTATACCCTAAAATTGAAGAGGCTTCTCAAGTAGCCCCTGGTAGAACTGGATCAATGATTACTATAAATGGCGTAAACGATGTTGAGGCTGGTGTTATGCTTAAAAATTTATGGACTAACCCTAAAGGCATGTCGCTTCAAGATGTGAACGGACAACAAGTTCTTAGGCAAGATTTAGGAAATGGCAATTATAGTGAAATAAACTTACAAGAGTTTGTTAATTTAGTAGAAAATGGTGGTGATATTATAGAGACTATAGAAGACCCCACTGATATGATGAACACTGCTTTTACTGGAGCTGAACAAGTTGGAACTGACAAAGGTTTTATGATAGAAGAAGAAGATAGAACTTTTGATGAAAATGGGCAGCCTATAAAAACTAAAATTCAAAAATATGATCTAGCAGGATTAAGAAATGCTTATAAACAAACACAGCCATTTCAACCTATTATGGATAATCCTAATGATGCTCCTGGTTTTTGGGAATATATTAGTAATCAAAAAATAGAAACAGTAGACAATCAAGGAAACCCAGAAACCATAGAGTGGAACGGTGATCCAAACTGGATAGGTAGCGGCCCTGGTTCTGTTGACGCAAATGGTAGATTAACTCCAGAAGCTAAACTGCAAAGAGACTTTTTTGAAAAAGCTTATACTCAATTAAGTATTAATAAAAATGTTCCATTAAAATCTCAAACAATATCTAATGAATTAGGCACGTTTAATGCTTTAGAAAAATCGCAAATAAAAGTTAATGAAGCTCGTCAAAAAGCTACAATAGAAAAAAGAAAACAATTAGATATAGCAAAAGGTAAAGCAGAGATTGAAGGTCAAAGTGAAGATGATCCTATAGGTACAAAAACAGCTAATGAACTTATTGATGTTGTTACTAATTTAAATGCAGATCCTTCTAATATTAAAAGCCAAGAAGCTTTTGTAGGTAAAAAACTAAATGGTAGAGACATTGCAACTGTAAACGTTTTAGATAATGGTGTAGTTGAGTTTTATGATTATAAATCAAAAGATGTATTAAAAGATGGGGAAAACTTATCTGAACAATCAGAATCTTACATTAGCTCTTACAATCCCAAAAACAAAACAGAGAGTGATGAAATAATAAAAAAGCTTTTTAAAGGTCAAGGTTTAGGTGTTAATGAAAAAACTACAAAAGTAATAGAAAGTATACCTGAAATGTCAGAAGATAAAGAGCAAAAAGCTAGAGAGAAAAAATTACAAGAACAAAAAGTAACAAACACCGTTAAATTAGGTAAAAAACTAACAACTGAAAGAATAAACCTATTAAAACCTATTGAAAGCTCTGTTAAAAAGAAAATATTAGCAGACTTTATAAAAACTCCAGAATACCAAAAATTTAATAATATTAAAAAAGGTAAAAAAGACAGTAACCCAGCTGTTCGAGAAGCTAGAGCAGAATATGAAACATCTTTTATTAATCACATAGAAGATGAACTGAAAAAAATAAATGCTAAACCGGGCGAAACTATAACTTTATCAAGTGGCATAAAAATTAGAAAATCTAAATAAAATATGGATGTAACAGGTATTCCAGAAGGATTTGAGTTAGTTGAAGAACCTCAAGACGAAGTAATAGATATTACAGTTGAAGAAGATAAACAACCACCTACTAATGTTCCTGAAGGTTTTGAACTAGTTGAAGACTCTAGCGAAGAAGTTGTTGAAGAAGAAAGTACTACTTCTACAGATAGTTTTTTAGACTCACCATATTTTAAGGATAGAAAATTAGGAGAGTTTGTTGTTGGTAGAGATGGTGATAAAATTGTTAAAGAACAAAAGAAAAAAGAAGATAAAACGGTTAATGAAAATTATTTAAAAACATTAAACTATGTAGAAGTACCGGGTCAAGACTTTGAATTTAAACAAAGTAGAGCTAGTAAACCTGATGTAGAAGAATCTTATTTAGATGGTGAATATAATAACTTAGTAGAACAGTCATCTTTTGCTGATGGAAAAATAAATCCTAGCTTTCAACTAAATTTAGATCAATGGTTTCAAACAAATGAAGGCTCAGCTTGGTGGGAAGAGAATTGGTATAATCCAGTTAATCCTTATGTTGTAAGTAAACAAGGATTAAAAGAAGATATAGGTTATCAAACTGGATCTAGCGTTTTATCTAAGGTTAATTTATTAGCTGGTAAAGTTTTAATGCAAGATGAATCTGCTAGTTTAGAAGATCAAGTTGCAAAAAATATTTTACAAGATACTGAAAACAGTTTTAATCCATTAATACAAAAAGGTATTTCATATGGAGGAAGTGTAAATAATTCTATTGCATTAAACAATAAGATAGGTGAAATACTTTCAAATAAAAACGTTGATGCTTTAGACATTGTTAACCCAAACAATCCATCTGAGTTAAGTAAAAATTATGAACTACCTGCAGGTGTTTTAGATAAAGCTAAAAAAGAATTAGCATTAGAAAATGCAGAAGCTGCTAGCAAGTATCAAGATCCTATTGTAGCTAAATCTGGTTACCATCAGAGAGAAATAATAAAACTATCTACCAATAATCCTGTTTTAAACCCATTAAATTTAGGCGTAGATAAAGCAAAAACACTTTTAGATAATCAAAAGCAAATAAAATTTCATGAAGATGAAATAAATAAACTTAAACAAGAGTATTTTAAAGATGAAGAAAATGGAATACCTTCACAATGGTATGATCCACTTTCTGGTTCAATGGTTAAAAGATCTAAAGCAACTGATTCACAAACAGAGGAAGTAGCAGAAAGAATAGCTGCAGCTAGCGAAAAATGGGGTGATACAAATATAGAAACTCTCTATGAAAAAGAAAATGAAATAGCAAATGAGGTTATTTATTTAGCTAAAACAGCTTTTGAGAATTTTGAAAACATAGAAAATGACGTTAGTGTTTTTAATGTAGGAAGACAAATAACTATGATGGATAACAGGTATCAAAAAATGTTATCTAATCAATATGGTTTAAATACCTTGTCCGAAGGGTTAATGTATTTGCCAGGATCAAATGTTATTGCTAAAAACTTCAATGCAAAACTAGATGAGTTATTACAAATACAAAAAGCTATCGATCTAAACTTCAAACCTACTGATTTAGATGTACCAGATTATAGGTTTTTTGATTACTTAAGTTCAGCAAGTAGTAAAAAACTTGGTAATCTTGGCGAAGATAATGAAGCTGTAAGAAAAACTAACGAGGCATTAAATTTTATTGATTTTACAGAACAAACAGTTGGTAGTAAAAAAACAGAAGAATTAAAAAAAATGTGGGAACCTGGTATGTCTGAAAGCAGTGCTAATGCTATTGTTGACGGTATACAGATAGCTGGTGAATTTATTTTGGCTAGAAAAATAGCTGGTAAAACTCCTGCTATGGTCAAAGATGGTGTTAAAGGAATAGCTAATTTTCTTGGAGCTGAAGGAAGAGTTGCAAAAGGAACTGCTAATATATTAGGTGCTATTGGTGAAGAAGCTTATGTTATAGAATTAAGAAATCAAGCTGTAAGGCCTTTAGGAGAAGAGCCAATGTCTAAGTTATTTGCATTAGGTGCTGGTACTGCGGGTACTATGGTTAAACAAGCTCAAAATACTCTTTTAAAATCTCAAAGCTATAGAAACTTAATAACTACAATCAATAAGTCTAAAGTAGCTCAAAATGTTATAAACGGCACTGTTCAACCAGTCGTAGGTACATTTAATATAATAGCTGGTCAAGTCGGAGAAAGAAGTATTTTAGAAGATATAACTTTAAAAGAAGCATTTGAAGAAGCTACAGAGTTTGAAAACTTTGTTAACACATTGATCATGGTTAAATCTGCTGGAGCTGTAAATCCAGTAAGAGGTATAACAAAACTTTACGATGCTGGAGTAAATGATTTTTACTCATACAAAGGTAGAATAAACAAAGAAGCTAATAAAGCTGCTAAAATATTAGGCTTTGAAGGTAGTTTTACAGGTGAAAATGTTTTACAAAATAAAGAAATAAATAGTAAAGCAACTTCATTAAGAAATAAAGAAGGATTAAATAAGCCAGACTCAGAATTAACAGAGGAGCAAGTAAAAAGAAAAAACGATATAAGAAATTCTGTTAAAAGTTTAAAAGATCAAATATTATATAAAGAAACTTCTGACTTTATAAAGTCTACTTATGGTAAAAATGAGTATGCTAACCTGTATACTACTGGTAGAATGCTAGCTAATGGGCAAGAACCTACACCACAAATGAAGTTAAGTATAGCTAACATGTCTAGTTTAAACCAGGCATATTCTGTAATAGCTGATCCAAACGGTCCATTTGTTAAAAATAAAAGATTAGAAACTGATGTAATGAATTACGTTAGTAGGTATAAGAATTTTATTGATGGAGTAAGAAGAACTGGTAAAACAGCAAATGACCCTAGAAAAGAAGCTAAACTTATAGAAAAGTTTGATGCATATCAAAGCGAAATAGCTGGACCTTTAGCTATTTTAGAAGCTGCTAAAAAAACAGCAAAAGGAGAAGACTTAAAATCTATAAAAGAAAAAATATCAGATTTAGAAATTAAACAACAGGAGTATGTAGATGGTATTAATTTAGATCTTCAAGAATATACAACTAAAAGAAGAAAACAAATTAGAGGTAAAGTTGCTGATATTATAAACAAACAAGATGTAGTTAAATACGAAGTATTATCTAACGAAGAGTTTTTAAAAAGGTTTAAAGAAAAAGGAACTGAAGGTTTATTTGTAAACGACAGAGGTGAAATGTTTGTAAATGAAGATTATGCTAAAGAGATAAACAATGTATCTGTAGATTCTCACGAGCTTCTTCACCCTGCAATGAATGTTACTTTAAATAAACTAGCAAAAAATGGCAAGTTAAAACCATTTATTGATGAGTTTAAAAGTTCTTTACCAGCTAATGTCTTAGCAGAAGCAAAAAGAATAATAGATGAAAGAGCTGATATAACTGACAAAGATTACACTAGAGAATGGTTTAATGTTGTTTCAGATGTACTTCAAAGTGGTAGAATAAAAGTAACAAACACTAGAAGTAACATGCAAAGATTAGCAGATACTTTTACAGAGTTTTTTAAAACAGAGACTCCTATGAAAGATGTTGACTTTGAAACAGGTAATGAAGCTTATGAATTTATAAAAAGATATTCAAAAACATTTAGAGAAGGTAAAACAGATGCTCCTCTTGAAGAGGCTGTTGTTAGTAAGCTTAAAAGATTTGAAAAATCTGAAGGAACAGAAAGATCGGCAGAAGAAAAAATGAGTGAAGATAAAATTAATAAATTCACTAAAACTAAACAAGGTAAACCCATGACCAGAGTTGAATGGTTTGAGTTTACTGGTAAAATGAATGACAAAGGCGAATTAATTAACCAAAACAAAATTGGAAATGCTTTTGAAGGATTGATAAATTCTAAAATTAAAGGTGATAAAAATAAACCCGGATGGATATTTGGAGATAATACTAAAAAAGATATTATTGATGACTTTAAGTTTAGATTAAGAAAAAGAGGTTTTTACGATAAAAAAATAGAAGAATTTAATCCAGAAGTAAATGATAATTTTTCTGGATATATGGCTGGAATTATAAATAATGTATATAAAGATATTTTAGCAGCTAATACTAAGAAAGTTAAAACAACTTCATTAGACAAGCAGCAAGAAATAATGCAAAGAGAGGGCAAAGAAATGGCCTCTAGTGATATGAGTGCTGAAGATTTAACTGATATATCTTTAGAAAAAGATAGACAAGCTAAAGCTAAAGAACAAGAACCTAAGGAGACTACAGCTTCTAAAATAGGTATGCCTAAGGAAGTTAAAACTCCTAGTGGAAAAGTCGAATCTAATGAGTATATAGAAAAAGTAGTTAATGAAATTAATTTCAAGGATTTAAAAGATATAACAACAGAGCCTGGACCTAATCAAACTATATCACCTTTTTTAAGTAATTTAAAAGCTAAAGTAGCTACTGACGGTAATGTTAAAAAAGATATATCACAAGGCATGGGTAGAGCTAAGGAAAGAGCAAGCTATTTAGAAACTAATTTTGAAAAACTAGCCAAAAGCCTTGATCCAACTTATTTTTCTGGATTAATAGAAAGAGAAATATCAAAAGGTAAAAAAGTTACTTTACCAAAAGGATTAATACAAAAAGATATAGGCAGTGGTTATACTTCTGATTGGTATGGTAAAAAAGCTGTAGGCACTAAAGCTGCTAAAACTGGAATTACTTCTGGGTTAAAAAGAATAAGATTAAACCCTGATTTTAATTTTAAAAACAAAGCAAATGCTAAGATTTTTGCTGATGCTTTTAAATCACAAGGTAGATACGAAGGGTTAGCTGGTCAAATAGGCGCTAAAGCTGTTATTGATGTTGTAGAAAAATCTTTAGGTACAGGTAACAAAGTTGATACTAAAATAAAAGATATATACGAAATTCAAGGTAGAGATTTACCAGCAGACTATGCTAAAAATTTTAGAGAACAAATATTAAAAGCTAGTATAGAAAGATCTAGAACACCAGAAGAAGAACTGTCTCTTAAGTCTACTATCGAGGAAATTAAAAAAGCAAATAAGAAAACTTTAAAAACTGGAGATACCAGTGTTATTGGTAAAATGCGAGATAGAGTTAGAAAGTATGGTGCTACTCCAATAACTACAGGCAAAGTATCTTCTGACAGAATAATAGAATTTTTCACTGGGGATGGTCTTGATGTGTTTGCTAATTTACTTTATCAAGCTAAAGGTAAAAGAGGTAAGTTTCAGTTTTTAGGAAGCAACGTGATGAGCAATGCCGGTAATCTACTACCATCAGCAATAAAAAATTTATTTCCAGCAGTAGGTTCTTACGAAGCAGCCGTTAAAGCTAAAATGAAATCAGATGGATTTAGCAGAAAACAAGCTGAAGAGTTTTACAAAGACTTAAAAGTAGCTATAGAAGCAGGGGAGATTTTAGAAACTTCTAAATTACAGCAACTAGTAAAAGAAACTTTAGGTGATAAAGTTGTATTCAGTGAAGAACAACTTGAGCAGTTAAACTATGCTTTAGATAATCAAACAGCTTCAAAACTTCAAAGCAATATAAAAAATATTAAAAATATTATAAAAGGTAAAAATCAATTGCTAGATTTAATGAAAGAAGCTTTTGATAAAAATAATAAAAATATAGATGTTTTATCTTTCATATCTTACCATGCTAAATCTAACACAAACCCATTTAGGAATTTTGCCACAGTTCTAGGCAAAGAGTCAGGTAAAATATTTAATAACAAAGGTAGAGAAGATGTAGGTTATGAGGAGCATACGTTACCTTTTGGTGAATTTGCCAACATGATGATCGAAGGTCTAAGTCTTGATGCTAAAGCGTTTGAAGGCATGAAGAAATGGATTAATGAGAATTATTTTCAAGAAGCTATAGATTACGAAACTACAAGAGCTATTTTGGATCAAAAAACTAGATCTTTAGGTAAAGATGGTAAAGAATTGCCAAAATGGTTTAGTAAACAAGAAATGCATCCTTTGCTAGCTAAACATATATCTGAAGCGTTAAAAGGGCAAAGAGCTTGGAGTGAAGTTGTATCTGCTGATATTAGAAAATATAATGAATATGCAACAGACCCAGATTTAGGATATATAAATCCCAACAAACTTAATAGACTTGATTTAAAAACTGGCAAAGTAATATCAGACGCTAAAAGATATAATGTTGAAGTTGATCGTTTTCTACAAAACAACCCAAGAATAATTGAAGCTCAAAATGATTTAATATATAAGCAGTTAATTGGAGAAATAACGCCAGCTCAGGCTAAACAACGTTTAAAATATATAATAGATGCTTTAGGTACTAAAAAAGCTGACTTAGCATTTAAAGAAACTAAAAAAGAAATAGATCAACCAGGAGTTCTAGTTACTAATGAAAAAATGACTACGGGGCAATTAGTTACAAAAGCTAATAAAATAGACAAAGCTTTAGATATAGCTAGATCTTCTACCGTTCCTATTAAAAAAATTAGAGTATTTGATTTTGATGATACTGTAGGCACTAGTAATAACAAAGTATTTGCAGATAAAGATGGAAAAAGAAAAATTTTAAACGCAGAAGAGTTTGCTAAAAATGGTTTAAACCTTATTGATGAAGGTTGGACTATGGATTTTTCAGACTTTAACAAAGTGACAGAAGGTGGTAAAGGTCCATTGTTTGATTTAATGAAAACAATGGAAGAAGCTAAAGGTAAAAGAGATATATTTATATTAACCGCTAGAGCTCCTGAAGCAGCACCTGCTATATATGAATTTTTAAAAGAAAGTGGTATCAACATACCTTTAGAAAACATAACAGGTTTAGGAAATTCTACTGGTGAAGCTAAAGCTCAGTGGTTGGTAAACAAAGCAGCTGAAGGCTATAATGATTTTTATTTCGCTGATGACGCTATGCAAAATGTTGCTGCTGTTAAAAAAGCAATGTCAGTGTTAGATGTTAAGTCTAAAGTGCAGCAAGCTTTAATGCAAAAAAGCGAAACACTAAGTGAAGACTTTAATAAAATAATAGAAGAGTCTACTGGTATTGGAGCAGAAAAAGTATTTTCAGATGTTAAAGCTCAAGTAAGAGGTGGTAAGAAAAAAGGACAAAGATTTTTTATACCTCCATCTGCTGAAGACTTTTTAGGTTTAGTATATACAACTTTAGGTAAAGGTAAAAAAGGTGAAGCTGGTTTAAAGTTTTATCAAGAAAATCTATTTGATCCTTATACTAGAGCTATGGAAAACTTGTCTACTGATAGAGTAAACTTAATGGCTGATTTTAAAGAGCTTAAAAAAGAATTAGATGTACCTAAAGATTTACAAAAAACTACTGAATCAGGGTTTACTAACGAACAAGCTGTAAGAGTACATTTGTGGAATAAGATGGGTGAAGCAATACCTGGGTTATCTAAAACAGACTTAAAAGAGTTAAATGATATTGTAGAAAAAGACGCTAAATTAAAAGTTTTTGCAGATCAAATACTTTCTATAACAAAAGGAGATGGTTACTCTACACCAAAAGAATCTTGGGCTGTAGGAACTATAACAACAGATTTAATCGACGTGTTAAACACAAAAAAGCGTAGCAAGTATTTAGAAACATGGACTCAGAATAAAGATCTTATATACTCTAAAGAAAACTTAAACAAACTAGAAGCTGCTTATGGTAGAAAATATAGAGAAGCTGTAGAAAATAGTTTATCTCGTATGAAGTCAGGTAGCAATAGAGTTCAAGGTGGTAACAGATTAAGTAATCAAGTTTTAGATTATATAAACAACTCTACTGGTGCTATAATGTTCTTTAATACTAGATCAGCAGTTCTTCAAACATTATCAGCTGCTAACTTTGTAAATTGGAGTTTTAATAACCCATTTAAAGCAGGTAAAGCTTTTGCTAACCAACCTCAATATTGGAAAGACTTTACAAAGCTAATGAATTCAGATTATTTAAAAGATAGACGTAATGGTCTTAAATTAAATATTAATGAATCAGAGATAGCTAATGCAGCTAAAACTTCTAAAAACAAGGCTAAGGCAGCTTTAAATTACATATTAGAAAAAGGTTATTTACCTACTAAATATGCTGATAGTTTTGCTATAGCATCTGGTGGTGCTGCTTTTTACCGAAATAGAATTAATGATTTAATTAAAAACGAAGGTAAAACTGAAGTGGAAGCAGAGGCAATAGCAATGAAAGAATTTAGACAAGTGTCTGAAATATCTCAACAGTCTTCTGATCCAAGTAAAATATCATCTCAACAAGCTAGTGATTTAGGTAGAGTTGTACTACAGTTTGCTAATACACCAATGCAATATGCTAGAATACAGAAAAGAGCTGTACAAGATCTTGTAAATAGAAGAGGAGACGATAAGACTAATATAAGTAAAATAGCTTATTATGGATTTTTACAGAACATGTTATTTAATGGATTACAACAAGCTGTCACTAGCTTAGGTTTCGGTGATGAAGAAATGACTGACGCTGAAGAAAAGAAATTAATTAAAGCAGCTAATGGAATGTTAGACTCTTCACTAAGGGGTTTGGGACTAGCAGGTGTAACAGCTGGAGTACTTAAGAATTTAGGTATAGATATATATGAAAGATCTAAAAGAAAGACACCTGATTTTGTAGACTCATATAAAAAGTTACTAGAATTTTCTCCAGCTATTAAAAGTAAGTTAGGTAAATTTCAATCTGCTGCTTATCCTTTTGATAGTAAAAAACGTAGAGCTGAAGTTTTTGAAAAAGGATTTAGTTTAGACAATCCAGCTTATGAGTCTATGGCTAAAGTAATTACTGGCACAACTAACTTACCTTTAGATAGGTTATATAGTAAGGTTGAAAACTTAAAAGGAGCTATGGATGAAGAAACTGAAACATGGCAATCAATAGCTATGGTATTAGGTTGGCCAGAGTGGCAAATAAAGTCTGATAAAAAAACTACAGTTCCATTAAGACCACAGACAGAAAAACAATTAAAAAGAAAATCCAAATTTAAAAGCTTTAAAGTTGGTGATAAATCAAAAACAAAAACAAGTAGAAAATCAAGATTTAAATAGTTATGAAAGTATCAGAAAACACATCAGTACAGCTAGATTTAAAAACAGTAGTAGCTATTATATCTATAACAGCATCGTTTGTCGGTATGTATTACACATTACAAGCAGATATTGAAGAAGCTAAAAGCTTGCCACCTATAGAAGTTACTCGTTTAGAGTATGAATTAAAAGAAGAGTGGAATGAAGATATGATCATACAGCTAAAAGAAGCTGTAGAAGTACTTGAAGAAACTCAAGATATATTAAAAGAAGAAATTAAAATAACTTCTGCAATGCTACAAGACGGTACAGAGGCTGATGGTAAGTTTGAAGAACTTCAAAGACAATTAGAAGAATTAGAAAACAAAAAACCTAGCACTAGAGTTATAGTGAGAGAGGTTAAAGTAGATAAAAAAGGTAGAAAATTATAAGTTATGGCAACAAAAAGAAGTAGAAAAAAGAAAGGCATGGATGGTAAAGCATGCTGGAAAGGTTATAAATTACAGGGAACTAAAATAAAAAACGGAAAGAAAGTAGATAACTGTGTTAAAATAGGTAAAAAGAAAAAGAAATAATGACTGATGCAAGTTACGAAAAGTCTAATCGAAAGATGCGGGCTAAGCATAAACGTGAAACAGGTAAAACTTTAGGATCTAGACAAACTACTGGTAAAGGAAAACGTAGAGTTTCATTCGCTTGTAGATTTGCAGGTATGAAAGGACCTATGAAAAAACCTAACGGCAAGCCAACTAGAAAAGCTATTGCTTTAAAAAAGTGGGGTTTTGGAAGTGTTGAAGCTGCAAGAAAGTTTTGTAATAATAACAAAGAAAAATAAGGAACAATAAAAAAACTGGGCACCATACCCAAAGTTCCTGTAACCAAAAAGGGGATCGTAATTGATCCCCTTTTATTATTTAAAATCTGTAGGTAAATCCTACTGTTAAGAAAAATGCTCCAGTTGCTATTGCTAACTCATTAGGCCCTAGCTTTGGTTTGTGTTTGTGCCAGATCATATTTCCAGCTCCGAAAGACATCATTGCAATGCCTCCGACTATTGCTATTTTTTTCATTTTTTAATTTTTATTATAAGATATACATTGGAAAACATTATACTTATTAATATTAAAGCAGCATATATTATAGCGTCGCTTAAGTAAGGTTTAACTGCTAAAGTAAAACCAGATAAAGCTACCATCTTAATAAACAAGCTACCATACATAATGCCATAGCCGGCTTTTTCAAACCGACTAGTAAGCATTATTATCATAAACGTTATC
>Ga0181408_1000461_pt1 | contig 13203 bp, 7 predicted proteins | sample 31SPOviralmetaG_FD_130137 | JGI IMG/M metagenome (GOLD analysis project Ga0181408, IMG submission 130137) | Marine viral communities from the oligotrophic San Pedro Time Series (SPOT) site, San Pedro Channel, CA, USA - 31 SPOT_SRF_2012-02-16 | ecosystem: Environmental > Aquatic > Marine > Strait...
AGAAACCAAAGCTGCGCTGTTGGCAATCTTCTTACCAATTCATTAGCACCTTGACCATAGTTACCGTCAAGAAGCTCTTTAATTCCCCTGCCTACATCTACAGCGTAAGAAGGAGCAGCACCGCCAACAGCTAAAGCTGCGTCTAATCCGCTTTTTTCTTGTTTAAACTTAGGATTAACAAGGCCACCGCTAATATTAGGCCCACCCAATGCCTGACTCATGTTCATAGCTGTATAAAATAAATCAGAATGCAAGGCAGCTACGCCAGATGCATCAAAAGAACGAGCTATAACATCAGGCCAAGACATCTGCTGCATTTGCCAATCTTTATATTTAAGCTCCATACCCATGTAGCCTAATCCCATAGATGCGGTTATAGCTACTGTTCTGTTTTTTATCTGACCTTGCGCTAATGACGCTGTAATTTTGTTTGCTGCTGCAAAACTGTAAGACATAAACTGGAATGGCATGCCTAACAAACCATTCTCAATCCTAGCGTACCCCTTAAATTTTTTGTCTTCGCTCATGCCAAATTTTCTAGCAACATGCATTGGCACATAAAATACACCATCAACTGCAATAGGTTTATCTGCTGGTGTACCCATTAAAACAGTGTTCATAATGCCTGAGTTCATAGCAGTGCGGAAATTTTCTACAGTATCTTGATCTGTTACACGCTCACTAACAGGTTTTTCTTTTTTAAACCTATTCATTGCTAGTCTGTTTATTCTGTTTTCATATTTTATAGAAGTTTCGCCTTTGTTTCTTTTAAATTTGCCATGCATCATTTCATGCAAAAGAACAAAGTCTGCTAAATCTTCTTTTGTTTTAAACCTGTCAGCGTTTATTAGTCTAAATTCTGCATGCATTAAAGACTCGCGTTGAGCGTCTATTAAATCTTTCCTTGCTTTTTGTTTTTTTAAATTGTTAGCAAATTCTTCTCTTCTTGTTTTGTCACTTAATGCAGCAAAAGTATCATTAACTTTATCTGTATTTAAATAAACAATACCATTTTCATAATGACCAAATGGCACACCTTCTTTTGCATCATCCCAACCAAATCTTTTGCGAGCAGCAGCGTATTCAACTGGATCAGTGACTACTTTTTTAACATTAAACTCATCACCAAACCTTGAAACAATAACCTCATCTCCAAGATTAATATAATTAAGGCTTTCTTTTCTACCTGTAGTCCATTCTCTTGTATTAGGTAAATACAAACCAGATTCTGTTTTGTCCCAAGGTGCTTTAGATATAGCAGTAGCTTCAGGTAAACCAATGTTGTACCTAGCTAAATAAGCTACTTCCATTGGGCTTGCTTTTTTATTAACTAATTTTATAGAGTAATCAATTAACGTATGCCCTCTAGCAATAGCATCCATCTTTTTAAAGATGGTAGTCATTGGCGCAACACCATTAAGCATAAAGAATCCAGTACGAATCTTAGACATGTAACCATCATTTAATGGATTGTTTTTCATGTTTTCGGTAAAGCGCATGTGAGCGTCACCCTTTAGGATGTCGATAATTTCACCAGCAATGCGTCCTTCAGCAGAACTCATACGCACTCTGTTGTCGCTCATAACACCAAACAGAGACTTCCATACAGTACCCATCTCATGTTCCATCATTATCTTGGCAAAGTCTGGAAGCGTAGAAAACCCAGCAGAACCAAGATAATTTAACATGGCTAAGTCTTTTAATATTATAGCCGCTTTGTAGTTTAAAGCATCTGGCTCACGAATAACTGTGCCATGCACTCTATCATTTAAATGGCGTATATCTCGTAGTGCAGCATCAATGTCACGCCCACTCATCTTACCATCAGCAAGCATACTAAGCTCTACATCATCAAGCAGATCATCAATGCTTTTATTAAATTTGTTCATAAACTCATATTGAGGCGCAACTTTAGCTGTATATGTTTTCATAACATTAACAGGATTAGTTTCAATAAACTCAATAACAAGTTTGTTTGGAATATCTATCCCACGATGCTTAAAATGTTTTGACCTGCCATGACCAAAGTATTGGGCATTAACATCTGTTGGGTCTTTAATTCCTAGTATCTCATCAATAGTATCATCAGCACGTTTGTTTGTAGCTTTAATGCTAGAGTCTAGCTCTACTCGCTCCCATCCAGACTGTTTTCCTGTTACAGAATTAATTTTAGCTTTGTATATATATGGGTTTGCTTGATACCAAGAAGACAAAATAGCTTTTAACTTGTCTCTGTTGTCTAAGATATAAGCTTGATTCCAGTAACGAGGATTAAATACATCTTCATTAGCTGGCATGCTCAAAGCTTTGCTTGTGTTCTCTATGTGAAAATTGGCATCATCTATTTGATCTTTTAATTTGTTAGCTTTTAACCTTAATAAATTAATTTCCCTTATCTTTAATTCTGAAACAGTTTTTCCTTCAAGCTTGGCTATAGCATTCTCAACAGAAAGCAAGTCAGCCTCAAGCCTTGGCAAGTGACCTTTGTAATATTCTGTGCTGCCAATAACACCGCTGCCTTTTAATCTTTTTTCCCATTGAGCGTAGTATTCATCAATGCGACTCATGGCTGTAGCTTCAGCTTTAGAAACTGGAGCTTCGCCTTTCATGCGCTTAATGTTTACATCAGTCATCCACTCAACAAATGTTTTTTGTGCTGGCTGCGCTTTAATCTTAGCTGCAATCTTGTTAGTAACACCGCTAACATTTGTAGTGTCTTCTGTTATCTTTGCGCCAATTTTTGCCGCTACATCTCCAGTATTGTAATCAAGTATAGTTTGTTTGCCTGTGCCGTATTCTTCGCCATACAAACCTCTTAGATCGTCATAGACAGATACCCACTCACCATCACGCATAGCAGCTTTTTGATAAACAGATGGGCCAAGAGTAAAGCCTCTCTTGTGCAAATTAAGTAGTATGCCTGAGTCACCAGCTATACCTAGTATTACTTCTTTAGCTAATGCTGGGGCATTTTCGTTTTGCAAAACACGTTTCATAGGCGTTGTTACAAATTTAAAAGCCCAACTATCTGTAAATAAATTCTTAGGAAGACTAAGGTCTGTGCTTGTATAATCTCTTTCGCCTAACTCTAATCTTTTTTCTTGTTCTGCTTTTAATAAATTGTAATCGTTGTCTGCTTTGTTAGCAGCATCTCTGTTGTTTTTTATAATGTTTTCAAGGTCAACAATCTCAGACTCAGAAAGATTAGGTCTTTCTGCATTAAGCTTAGACTCAGCTTCATCAGCCATCTGCCTTAGTCTTAGTATTGTTCTAGGCCCATCACTTACTACAGCTTGTACATCTTGATCTGTTACTTGAGAAAATGGACGCTCTGGCGTTGGTGCTAGTTTTCTAGAATCAATGCTAGGTGCTAGGCTAAGTTGCTGATTGCCAGCAGCTTCTTCTGTTGCTTTATAAGCTTTAGCTCTGCGTGTGGCTGGCACTGCAATAGCACCACCCAACAAGTTGCCAGCAACAAAAGCTGTGCCAACATTGATGGCTGATTCAGTAGCGGTGTTAAGAGGGTCAAATGGTGCGCGAAGAGCCTCTTGCCCAACTTGCAAAGCAGCTACACCAGAACCGACCCTCAAACCAGAGCGAAGAACACCAACAGCAGGGCCACCAAAGGGTAGCGCAACAAGGTTAATAGGATCAGCCAACCCAACAAACAGATGAGTAAAGAAACCTGTGTTAGAAAGTGTGCGCCTACGCGCAAGATTTTCATCAATGCCTCTTTTTAAATCCTGCATGTGCAACGCATTTTGGGCTAGAACTAAGTCGTTACCAAACTCTTCATAGCCTTTCATATCTTCTAAAGGATTGTAATCTTTATCTACAACATCCCCATAGTTAATTTTATTTTTTATATGCTCAATAACAGGATCATAAGTATAACCAATAGAAGCAGCAAAAGATTCTCCTAGAGATGGATCATTGTCTCTTGCTTTAGCTTCTCCATAAAATCTAATGTTATGTGTAAATGGATCAATAGTTTTTGCAGCAGCTTCCATGTAGATTTGATCTGGAGTTCTTTTTAATCGGCCTTCTTGCCTAACTTCCTTAACTGTTGCTAGTTCAGATTTAGTTGGCTCTGGCGTTACTGCGCTAATAACTGGCTCACGCTCGTTCATATCGTCTTCTTCAGAAACAACTGAAACAGGAGCATCAAAGTCTGTTTGTTCTGTATCTATTGTAGCGGCAGTTAATTTTGCAACTCTTTCATCTCTTGATGTTTGAGAAGGTGATCTTACGCTTAATGGTTGCGGTTGAGGTTCTGGAGCATCAGGCACATCAAACTTATCAATTTTTTCTTGAGCTACGCTTACAAGTTCTTGATTAGATAACTCATTTAATGGTGATTCAACTGGCCTTGATATGTTGGCAAGATCATAAGCTTGAGAAAGCCTAGTTGATTGCGGCATGCTAACAGCGGAAAGCTTAAATGCTGTGTTCAGTAGCTCTGGTTTATTATAGTAACTGGCAATCTCAGATGTGTTTTCAAAATCAATAACACCAGAAACAATCTTAGGCAGATCATCTATTGCAGCTTTATCACTGCCAACTCTATCTTGAATAAACTTAATGTAGTTATCTGTAGGATTGTTGTCTGATGGTGGTGCATACTTAGTAATCATCTGAGCAATGTCACCATCAAACTCATTTAGTTTTGACCTAAGGTCAACAAACAAAGCCCTTAGACCCATCTCTGGAGAGTCAAATATTACATATGGTTCACCATTAGCATCATAGTAAAACTCACCTGTCTCACCAGCATAGCCCTGACCAGCGCGAATGTTTCCAGCATTGTTATATATAGTTGTCATTTATTAAAACGATCTAACAGCATCATATAATTGACCAGCAAAACTGCCGCCAATAGTAGGTTCAAATTTTACTTTGCCTGTTCTTCTTTGTTCTTCTAACTGAGCTAATTTCTTTGGATCAATAGGCTCTGGTAAGTCTACATCTACAGCACTTTTTAACTGCGCTACATCAACTATAACTTGCTGTGGAACATTTACTTCTTGTGGAGAGCCACCTCTTGCAGCCGCTATAAAAGGAACCATCATGCCGTTAGACCTACGTTCTACAACCATGTACCTCATGCTGTCAGTAGGAGTTCCACTGCCTTGTAATGGCATTAGAACTAATCTATCTTGCGGTGGTAAATCAACAAGCCCCTGACCCTCTACAAATTCAGAATCATATTTTGTTAGATTAAAACGCTTATTAGGCATTCCATATTTGTCAGCTACCAATCTATTTAAAAAACTAACAACCTGTAACCTGTCATCTTTATTAGGAAATATAGCAGACAATGCTTGGCGCGATCTGTTTACGTTTCCAAATTCAAAATCTTGCACAACCCCTTCCGTTTCTGGATACAAGTCTTCAAAGAATGACTTTGTTAAGCCTTCAATCGTTTCTCTGCTAGCATTACCTGCTACTAAATACTCGACATATGGTAGCAAATCTTTGGCAATATTAGGGTTGACTGTATCGCTGCCAAAAAACGGAACATCTGTTGTTTGTTTAACAAGAAAATCATTAAGTCCATCTGGAAACATTGCTGCCATTTTTATGCTTTGAGCCGCTTTGTCTTGATGCTGTTGGCGCACATCATCCATAATTTGTGGTAAATTATCATACCCTTGGAATCTAGCTACACCTAAGACAGCATTAAAAAACCCTACTTCTGATGAGGTTAGTTTAGAATTAGCCCACATGTTTGTGGCTGCTTTACTGCCATCCGTAGACAAAACGCGACTAAACTGGTCATAAAGAACCATTAAGTTTTGCTGCGCTTCTGGAGGCATAGGCATTCCAGCATAAAGATTTTTCATATAGCTTTGCAAAGAATCAGGCAAAACATTTGAGTTTATTACGCTTTTGCCCCAAGTGTCTCTAGTGTTAACAGCTTCAGATGTAAGGAAAAACTGTTCGTCTCCTTGACCTATTGTATTAATAATAGCATCGTCCATAACCTCGGCATGTTTAGCGTTTGTGCTATGGCCTTGCCCATTACCAATTTCTTTTCCCGCTTTTATAGTTGAATTAGTTGCAGCGTTAGCAGCCTCTACTCTAGCTTTATCAACATTAATAGCGTTTCCATACCTAGCCATTTTAGCGGCATCAACACCAATATCCATTGTATCAATAATTTTGTCAGCTAATGGTTTTAAACTATCCGGAACCCTGCCATATTTCCCAACAGTGTCTATGTATTGCGTTAAGTCTACAGACTGCTTTGCTGTTAAACTAGAAGTGGCAACATCAAGAAGAGAGGTAAGAAGAGATTGACGCAAGTTCTTAATAGAAGACTCTGTTGCAGTCACACTAATTGCAGCATCACCTAAAGATGGGTCACTTAATGCAGAAGTTTCTCTTGAGTAAGATTTAAATGCAGCAATCGCTCCATCAACATCTTGATCCAGCAATCTTGCAGCAATATCCCTATCAACTGCTTGTCTTGATTCAGTTAAACCAGAAAGAGATTCATCTCTAAAAGCTAAATCTCGTTCTTTTTGATCTTTTTCAAGTCTGCTTTCAGACGCTAACTCAGCATTTTGTCTGTTAACAATTCTTGCTTGTACAGATGCAAGCTGCGTATCTGCAAACTTCTTAACTTGATTAAATATCTTTGTAGTAACAGGAGAATTACCATCTGAAAACTCTATTATTTCAGAAGTAATAATTTCAGAAGCAAGGTCTTGCAAAGGCTTTGGCAAGTCTTCAAGCCCTACTCCGTTTCTGCTAAGAACGCTTCTAAGATTATTAACATCAACAGCCTCTAACTCTTCTGTTCCCTCAACCAAGCTTGATATTCTTGATACTGTTCCGCTTATTCTGGCTTTAAATATTTCCTGTTTATATTCTTTGTAAAGCCTTGGATTCATTCCTTTTGGGTCAGAAAGCCTTAAATCTTCTATTCTTTGCAATAATCTTTGTTCATTTTGCCTAGCATCTTCACTAGCTTTTTCATCACCAGCACCCCACAAATTAACTAAATCTGCTAATCCGCTTTCAAAATGACTATCAAAATCAACAAGTATGTTTTCTTTTGTTGTTATTGCTTTTTGTTCTATAAAATTAATTTTATTAGAAGCTAGTAATGAAGCACCAACAGAAGAAATTACTCCCTTAAACCTAGGGTCAACCTGCTCAAGAGAGTCATCAATAAAATTGCCTAATGAATCAGAAAATAATTGTGACCCATTTGGGTTGTCTTTATGTTCGATATAAAGTTCTTTAGCTTTTAACTTAAAGTCTTGTTCTATTTGGCTAACATATCTTGATTCAATAACTCTCTTGTAAGCTTTTTGAGCAATAGAGCCAAACTCCTGTGGAGGAGCAAGCGTACTCATTAAGCTCATTTCTGGCAAACCTGTTTCTGGGTTAATAGATCGCAATGATCCTAACTCTTTAGAACGAGCTAAATCTTCTCCAGCCTCAAGTGCTTTTTCTTTTGCGCTTCTAAAAGATTCTTCAATCATCTGGTCAGCAATTTTGTTGACCCCACGAAATACAGCACCCGCGCCAGTGTTTGCTCTAACAACACCAATAGGAGAGGCAAAGGTTGTTCTTTGTTGTTTAATTACAGCCAACTTAATCTCCTATGTTTTAGTTTGTTGACTTCTATAGAAGCCGCCAACAATAGCACTACCAGCCCCAAGATACCCAGCCATCATTGCGTTTCTGCCTCTAGCTTGAGCCATGTTAGCTTCTTGTATTTGCTGTGATGCTTTCATTACACCACTAGAAGTTATCTGAGCCGCATCTTTAGTAGCTATATCTTCTTGTGCTGTCATAAAGTTTCTTAAAGACCTGTCGCTAGGATCACGATTAAGAAAAGCAAAGTATGCAAGATTGTTAGCCTCTGCTTGCTGAAAGTCACGCAGTCTTGCGTTAGACTTTTGGAACGCCTCTATCTTAGTTTGCCTTGCATTTAACTGCATTTGATATTTATCGTACGCAGCTTCATTGGCTTTAGCTCTACCCTCTTGAATAGAAGATACTGCTGATAATGCTGCTCCTATATACTGAAACATTAGAACGCTACCTCTGCTACTAAACCATTAATCTGTAATGCTAATGGTGATATTTGTGTAATCTTAACTGTCGGGTCAGTGCTATAACCAAGCAACCTAAACTCTTCTTTGCCAGTAACAGGCACTCTAGCTGTGCTAAAATCACTATTTACCTGCCTAATAACAAGCGCAGTACCATTAACCGAAACGGATAACGTAGAGTTTAAGTCTAATATTACCCTGTTAATCGCTCTAGGTTGCCCTGTGAGTGGCCCTCCGACTACTTGAGCATCCACAGGTAGTGTTTCTGCCTCTACGTTGAATGAGTAGCCAATCTCGGCAGATGTTATTTTTTGAACTGCTGACACATCTACATTCCCGCCAGCCACTGTAAACGAGCCAAGGTAGTCTGTGCCGTTTACTACGTCTACTACAGCACCATTTGCAAAGTGACTAGACACCCCAAACACGCCAGCAGTGCCTGTAAACTTATCTGAAAAATCTAAATTGTATTCACTGTCCATTTCAGAAAAAATAAACTTTTGAGTACCGCTGCCTTTGTCGTGTTGCATTACAAAAAACACGCGATCATCAATTACACACACAGAATGAAACTTGCCTTGTGTTGTAAACTCTGACCAGCCAGCACGTTCTTCTGATCTGTTAGATGTAAAAATAGCTATCTTACCATTTCTATTTACAAGAAATGCGTAAGATTCCGGCCTGTTTATTGCGCCACTAAGAATGCCCATTTGAACTGGATCGGTAATTAAGTGAGGTGAAAGTGTGCTTATGCCTGTAGATACATAAGCTCCTTCAGCATCTGAGTATATATATTCTCTAATAACTGATCCTGTTTTTTGTACAAACAAAGTTGCACCATCAAATGATTGTGGTCTTACAAAGTTAGAGCCATAAGGAGTCTGTCTTTTAATCTGTGCATTAGTAGGTGTGATTGGCTTTTCAGTAAACGCAGGTATGTAAAACTCGCTAGTGCTACTAAATATTTGCAAATCACGATTAGATACAATGTGACGTATAGTATTTATCTCACCAATACTAGCAGTCAAATCAAGAGCATCATTATCAGCACCATCACCTACATCAAAATTAAAGTAAGATGCAGATTGACTTGCCCATATTCCATCTGGCTGCGCTATCGTGCCAGCAAACCAAAGCCTGTTTTCGTGAAATGTTACAGCAGCGGGAAACCCTCTGTAAGAACTATAGGACTGCTCTTCCCATTGTGTTGTTGGGGCATGAGTAGTTATTTTAATACTACCACCACCTACAGAAGATGCGTTTGCATTTGCACCGCAAGTAACTACAAAAACATTTTCGTCAATTACTTCTTGTATTGTTCTTGTGCCGTTAATTTGATTAGCAGCAATACCGCCAACCCCGCCAGCATTACTTATTGTAATAGAGTCGTTAACTTTTAAACCATGAAGAGCAAATGTAACCTCTACATCAGCAACACCATCAGTAGTTTCTATTGCATCTGCTGCAAGTCTAGCTGTCAAGGAATCAATTATGTTGCCAGTAGCAGATGTAGATGATGCTACAGCAGTAATTAATATTTCACTTTTATGATAACGAAGTCTTGTACCCACATGAGCAGCATTAAAATACGCTGCACTTGTTGTAAGCGTTTTGCCTGTACCAGATGTAGCGTTAACATCAAGAGTTACATCAGTAGGATGAAAAGAATAATAAGGTTGATTAATTCCAAACTGATCTATTCTTGTGTCAAAATTAAAAGTGCTAACTTCAAAAGTAGTTAAGCTTGTTCTTACTAACTGCCTAACCATAAAAGTTTGATGAGCAATAAACATAATATCACCAGACTGAGCATAGGTAAGCTCTTCTAGTATATCATCGCTAAAAGGCAGAGCCGCAGAACTAGTATCAGCAGTAATTGTTTGTATTAAAGATACTGCGCCAGTAGTAGGGCTAATCTGAAATATTCTAATCTTAGCATCTTCAAGAGATATTATGTATCGCTCATCATCAGAAAATATAAACGGAACTAATCTATGCTGCCTTTTTGTGCCGCCAGTAAAATTAGTTGCAGTAAGTCTAGTTGTGTCAGATGAAGTTACAGTTAAATTATCAACAGAGTTATAGTTGTCTCTTTTAACAGTGACAACAGCAGCCGCAGGATTAGCTACAGTAAATCCTGATACAGCATTAAGAGCAGTGTAAATATTATCAGCCGTTGTGTTGTTTGATAAATTTGCGCGAACAAAATGTTTGTTGTCAACGGCAGAGCTTGGCGATGTGCTAGTAAGAACACTTGACGAAGTGGATGTAGCAGATGATGTCCCGCCTGTTAATGTTTCTCCACTTTGGAATGTGCCTGATATTGTTTGGAGAACCATTTTTGAACTGGTGTTAGATATGTATACGCCAGTAGCAGATGATGTGCCGCCAGTAACTGTTTCTCCAACAGTATATGTTCCACTTATGCTGCCAATGCCAATATCAAATGTTGCTAATTCAAACTCAAGAGTTATTTCAGTGTCACCTGTATTCAAAACAATAGTAGAACCAGTAGCAATGTTAGCATAATCGCTAACTGTAATTGTACATGTTGTCGGGTCTACAGTTGTATCAAACTCATAGATACGCTCAGTACCAAAGCGTCTAAGCAAGCCGCCCTCATTACGCAAGAAAAAGTTTTCTACTTTCTTTGCTGCGGCATTATATATCTTAGTATCAGTTCTTGATGTTAAAGAAGGGCTTACTTCACCAAACTGAAAGTTTGCTAACGGCACACGGATTCTAGGCATTAACTAAGCCTTTCAGTACGGAACCTCGATGTCACAAGCTTCCTTGCGGTTTGTTGCTGCGAGTCTAAGCTACGAGCCTTTGCCATTGCTTGCGTTGCTTGCCCTTGCATTAAACCAGCAAGCGTTGCATCTCTAGCAATAGATGTTGCAAAAACCACAGCTAATGAATACTCAACAGCTAAAGTAAAATAAGAAGGCCAAGTCTCTTCATTTGCTCTAAAAGAATAATCTGCAATGATTACATCAGTATCTGATGTATCTGAAAATATCTTTGAGCCATATATTTGATATTCAATTTGTAATGTGCCTGATGTAATTGCATGAACCATTAAGCAATCATCAGGAAGCTGATAAGCATTGGTGTATCTACCAGTTGGCTTGTCAGTTAGAAGATTTAATACAGCTTGATTAGTAGCAAATCGCCAGCGAGAGTTAACTAAAGCAGCCCTTGCTACATCCTCGTACATGTTAACAGCCACCAAAGCTTCAGTGCTTGACTCTTCAAATGAAGTAATTGGGTTCGCGCCAATAAGAATTAAAGCGCGACTTGATATATCGATTGCTGAATCAGCGGTGGTACTAACTAATGCCATGTGTGGTTAGGGGAGGTAAGTGGGTGAACTTAACCTCCCCTACTCCTTTAATCGCCGTCTGTTTCAGCTATGGCTGTACCATCAGATACGTCCACAACAGAACCAGTATTGGAAAGCACACTAACAAAACTCGTTGTTGGTGCGTTTGTATCGGATACTATAATAACGTCACGAATTGAAAGCATGTTCGCTGCGTCATTAAAATAACCAGCACTGTTTACAGTAGCAATAGTATCAGTGGTGGAGTACCACCAGAGATTACCATTTGATGCTCCTGCAAGACGATTAAGACCAGATGCTGCGTATGCCATGTCTAATCCCCTTTCTAGTTATTATCTAGGAGTTCGTAAACGCCGTTGTCATCAATGACAGCAGAACCCATAGACATCATTGATGTCGCTAGATGCGCTACCTTCTCAGGAACGTAGTTTAGCTCAGTTGAAACATCAGCAGTAATGCCAAGTCCTACAGCAGATGTGTGATAGCACATGTTCTTGCCACCAGTTACAGCAGATGTAGAGAAAATCTTGAAGCCAAGAAATTCTTTCATGGTCATTCCACCAGCGAATGGTAGATTTTGCTCACCAACAAAGTCTGAAGATGCAAACTCATTGATTGCAAACAAGTCAGCATAACCTGCTGGGTGCATTGCAATGTAGCGTCCACCATCTTCTGGGATGTTAGCAGAACCAAAAGTCTCAAAGACAGTCAGAAGATTTGCCTTAGTAACGGCTGCACCAGTTGCGCTAATCTGTGTTGAGTTAGCACCAGCGTCCATTGCTGTAATAAGGATTTCATCAGTCTTACGACCTAAAGCAGCAGCAGCAGACTTAGCTACAGCTTGACGCTCATCAATGTTTGTCTTCAGTTCGTCTAGCTTGTCGATGTACTCGGCAGCATAGAAGTCAGACATTGTTGCTTCTACGGTTGTATGCGCTAGCTCCATAGGAGTTACCATACCGTTGCGTGATTTAGTTGAAGCAGAGCCAGCACCGATTTTTTGGAATCGTACTACTGATCCAGCCACATTGCTTACTGTGCGTACAGTGTTCCGCAATTTAGAACCCATGCGCTGATAAGCCATGTGAACCTCTGATTCAAACTGTTTGATAAAGGCGGTGTCAATTGTATTCGCCATTTTACAGTCCTTCTCTTTAAGGTTGTTGAGTTACATTCTCTGCGGTTATCTGCTTAACAGCATCATAGCAATTATCCTTGCGGGTCGCTCAGTGTATTACAGGCCGTTTATCAAGATAATAGACATTATTTTTTTCATTAACGCAACGCACAAAACGCATCATCTTATGACCGCACACCTCATGGGTGTCATCATCAAAAGTAAATCCGCACCAAGCAAGCCACATTATTGTGTCGTGATGATCTACAGGAACATAGTTTTCTAATGAATGATAGCCTTCTTGCAACAGATTAATTACACCTCGGCATCCCCTTAGAAATGGGCGAAAGTTATTATTAATAGCACCAGTGCCAAGCATCCATATACGCCCACAGCCATCTTCAATCGGCACATTGCCTGTCATAGCGATAGGCTCATTGTCTAATTTTAGTGTAAATGTTTTTGCCCCACTAATAACTAAAGGCTCAGTAAGAGCCTCTAGTGGTGTTGCGCCATATATCATACACTCTCTGCGGTCATTAAACCTTAGATAGTCACAGATTCTTTCAGCATGTTCTGGCACACTATTAACTAACGAAAGCCTACCAATACGCATAAGCTCCTTATCCATAAAGAGTCTTAAACCCATCTTCTACTTTTTTAACAAAAGCTGG
>Ga0181408_1000467_pt1 | contig 13126 bp, 13 predicted proteins | sample 31SPOviralmetaG_FD_130137 | JGI IMG/M metagenome (GOLD analysis project Ga0181408, IMG submission 130137) | Marine viral communities from the oligotrophic San Pedro Time Series (SPOT) site, San Pedro Channel, CA, USA - 31 SPOT_SRF_2012-02-16 | ecosystem: Environmental > Aquatic > Marine > Strait...
AAAAAAAGAGAAAACACGGGGGGGGGGGTTCCCCACCGGCGGGATAGAGTCGGGGATGGAGGTCCCCATTAGATAGTTAAGTGTCTAATCCCAATATTTGGGTGAGGGAAGGCTTTATATATGGTGGAAAGATTAATATTATGAGGAGATAAGATGCCAGTAGAGAGAAATTGTAAGGAGTGCGGAGCAAAATTTGAGTTTAAAGGAGGTAGTTTGTTCTGCACAGATGTTTGTAGAAGGATTTCTCTGAAGATTTGCGGATTTAAGTCTAAAGAAAGGAGCAAACTGGCAAATGGTCGGATGGTTGAGAGGTCTTGGAGCCGAAACCTTTAAATACTATGGACACCTAATATAATATGAGGAAGAACTATGCAGTGCGGATGCGGAAGTAGAGAGTTTAAAGAAGAGATTTACCGTGGAGCCACCATCTACCGTTGTGTAGAATGTGCAAATTATTGGTCTGGGGTGAGCGAGTAATGGCATCTTACCGACATTATAAGTGGCGAGTGGTGCCAGAGGCACTTCAAGAGTTGCACACAGAATTTGGCAATGGTGAGAGTTTCAGCAGTGCGGTGATTGCTATCAAAGCCAGCGGTCGTGGACGAAGAAACACGGAATTAACACCCCGACAAATTGGCAATGTCTTGAGTATTCTCCAAAAGAAAGGTTTGGTAGTGTATACCGAAGTTCGTGAGGATAATGCTCGTAGAAAGATGTGGAGTTTGACCGAAAACGGATACAGAGTATCCAACTGGAAGAGTTATTGGAGAGGATGAGATGCTGCCATTGCGTATTGCATGGAGGCCCAAGAGTAAAAAGTGGGCTATTGTGGGTGGTAGGAGTTCATCCTATAATTTAACTATTTCTGGTTTAGCAATGCCAGAGAATTCACAACTTTGGGTCCCAGAAGAGTTCTTTAGGGTCCATGGAACACCTGAATTCAGTGATTGGCAACTAAAAGATTTGGATTTCTTGCAGTGGGAAGACTGGAATCAGATAAAAAGATTTGCTTCCGTCCCGGAAGTGACCACATATGTGATTAATCCCATGATTAAGTTGGGAACACACCAAAATATTTGGAATAAACCAGAATAGTATCCTTTTTCTTTAACTCTACAGTAACTGGTCCCTTTAGATACCAGAATCCGAGATGTTGAGGAAGCCAGTTAGTGAAAAATCTTTTATTTCTGGTAGAATGCCGGGTAACAGTCTATTCCCACACTACCTATAGTTACTATTAGCAAGATTTCCCCACAATTATTGGCTGTAATAGATAATTATCTTATTGGTGACTGCAGAGGAGGAGAATTCTCCGTGGTCCGCAGAGAATATTCCGAAAGTTTTCTGAAGATTGTGGAAAGTTTTCAGAAGCAAGTAAAATTTTTTCTTAATATCTTCCCCAGTTGTGGAAGTTTGTTAGCGATTAGTGCATCGGGTCCATCATATAATGTATATTTAACCATATAATATAATTATAGGTAGTGTTCATACCCATCCACGGGGAAGTTTAAGCAAGTTTTTGTATAATTTCCCGATAATTATCTGGTCCATGGAGAAAATAATCCGAAATTCTGGAAGTTACCGGTTCAAATCTTCCCGGACGAGATTCAAATCTTTTTTGAGCCGCTCTTTTTCTGTCAAATTTGACAGAATGTTATCAGGGACCTTTCAGGCACTTGTAAAATTTTAAATATCCCCATTATTTTCATAATATATGGTAAGATGTTACTACCTGCAGATAATATTCTTAATTATACCGGGAGATAATTATCTTCCCTTGCGTCCGGAAGTCTTTCGGAAGGGACCCTTTGTTTGAAAAAAGGCATCACTGCGAGCCTATCCCAAAATTTTTGAAGATAAAGTTCTGAAACACGCAAGTTTTTAAGGAAGTAACATCTTAATCTTGAGTAACACTACCGGTGTTACAAGGGCCTTGGAAGATGTTACCTCTAATTATACACCAAAGATGTCTATAGTAACTGTAAACGCTACACTGCGAGCCTGTTTTATCCCAAATTTTTGGGGCTGTAGATTAATTTTTACAATATTGTGGTAACTACCGGTAGTAACATGGACCGCCGCAAGGAAATCAATCTACCCGGGAAGAAATAAAGATTTTCTTTTATCTCAGTCTCAACTCTGACAGCGGGAGTGTAAAAACGATGCACTGCGAGCCTGTTTTATCCCGAATTTTTTTGGGTTAAAAAGATTTTCTTGCATCTTAGAGCCCTTTAAAGTATGGCCCGGAAGATTAATAAAGTTATTTCTGCAGCCGCAAGAACATTGCAAGATTCGTTTCGGTAGCGATTATAAAATTTTATAAACGATGCACTGCGAGCCTGTTTTTTCACCCCAAGATTTTGAGATAAAAGTTTAATTTATATTTCCGCAGCCGCATTCTGCTCCTTGCGAAAAAGATGCGAAATAAGCAAGGGAAGTTCTTCCGGAAGATTAATAAAGTTATATGGTATACAATAAGATTTACTTCCCGAGTCTTCAGAACATTGTAAATTTTTTCAAACCGTGACACTGCGAGCCTGTCCCAAAAATTTGGGTAACAACATGGTAAAATTTTAGTTATCTGCTACCGGGTCCCTGCCACACAAAAGCCTTGGGGACAGCGCAAGATTATGTGATGATTCCGGTGTAAGGCGGCGTTAAACGCTGCTCTCCTTCCCGATTTTTACCAATCAGATAGTAATCGGAAGACTTCAGTGCCGGTAACCGGGCCCGGCGGAACCAGTTACACCAAGCAGCCGCATTTTGTTCCTTGTTAGTCCCAGATAAACAATTTCTTAATTCTCGGGCCATATTAATCTCTGGCATCCACACCGAACCATATTCTGCCACCAATTCCCCGGCTTCTTCTAACCAATCTTTGGGAGCACTCTCATACATTACCTGCAGTCTATCACGAATTTGTGCTGAACCGACCGAAAATTGGGTTTTACGGCCCGAAGTTTCCACCGTGAGACCCAGTTGCTGGAGCGGAACTATTAGTTCTCTGAAGCGATTGTTTCGTTCCTTCAGAGCCGGGTAGCCAGAATTTTTGGCTGCACTGGCATAATGAAAACTTGCGTCACCATGGAGATTAAAATGGTCACAACAAAACATCAGAAATTGTTTGTCATAACTAATGTGTTCTTCTGCTGCAAACCAATCCATTTTGTGTTACCCTCCCTAAATATTTAGACATTATACCACCACCTATTTAGACAAAACCTACTGCGCTACTGTTTTGGCCCCGGGGAAACTTTGACGGTAGAAAAACAAGCACACTGCGAGCCTATTTCTGGGTCTACCGGCGTTCCGGCACTAAAAACGGGGTTTTAGCACCTATGATTTGACCGAAAGGTGTCCAGATTATGTGTTTTTTGACCGATTCGTGTCCGACCCCTTGTGGTTGATAACCACAGTTGGCGTAGATGTTTTATTTGCGTCAGATTGGTCGGTTGAGTGTTCAGGACATAGTTGGACACTCTGGACATTTTCTGGACAGAGTAAAAAAGAAAGGATTAAATAGGTAATAACCATATTTGATAAAGCATGAAGTTAAGAGGTGTCTTAGGTGGATTTGATGGTATCTCTTGTGGGCAAGTAGCCTTACAACGAGCAGGAATAGCCTACGAACAATACTATGCAAGTGAAATAGATACTCACGCTATTAAGGTGACGCAGAATCGTTTCCCAGACACAATTCAATTAGGAAGCATTGCAGATTGGAAAGAGTGGGACTTAGATAATATTGATTTGATTATTGGTGGAAGCCCCTGCCAAGGATTTTCTATGGCGGGCAAGAGGTTAAACTTTGAGGACCCTCGTAGTAGACTGTTTTTTACTTTCGTAGAGATAATCAAGCAATATAAGCCCAAGTATTTCCTATTGGAAAATGTGGTCATGAAACAAGAGATTCAAGATGCCATTTCCGAAGAATTAGGTGTGCAACCTATCCAGATTAATTCTGGGTTGGTATCGGCACAAAGTAGGGACAGATTATATTGGACCAATATTCCTGTATCGGAAAAACCTGCGGACAAGAACTTGTGTCTGAATAACATTTTGGAAACCGAGATTCCTGCGGACAAAGTTAGAGGTGGTAATTTAGTAGACTTTTATACCGAAAAATTGGGTAAGTTCTCTGTGCGAGGTCTATGTCATATTGGAACGGCGGATGTAAATGGAAGTGATTCACTAAAAAGAGTGTATCATCCTGCTGGTAAGTCACCTACATTAACCACTAATGGTGGAGGCAACCGTGAAGCCAAAATATCTACTTCGGAATCTACTTGGAGAAAACTAACTCCTTTGGAATACGAGCGACTCCAGACATTGCCAGATAACTATACAGTGGGTATTTCTAATACCCAGAGATACAAAACTTTGGGTAATGGCTGGACAGTAGATGTGATAGCACATATTTTTTCCTACATGGGTGATGGCAAATGAAGTTGAAAGCAGTAATTGGAGGATTTGATGGAATTTCGTGCGGGCAAGTAGCCTTGGAACGAGCAGGAGTGGAATATGATACCTATTATGCTTCCGAAATTGATACTCATGCCATCAAGGTCACGCAGAATCGTTTCCCAGATACAGTGCAGATTGGTTCAATTACTGATTGGCGGAATTGGGACATAAACAAGGATGATGTAGAACTAATTATTGGAGGTAGTCCGTGTCAAGGTTTTTCTATGGCTGGAAAGCAACTTAATTTTGAGGACCCACGAAGCCAACTATTTTTTGAATGGTTAGAGATGGTTAGATATTTTGAACCCACATATTTCTTGTTAGAGAATGTGAAAATGAGGCAAGACATCCAAGATGCGATTTCTGCGGAACTGGGTGTGCAACCGATTATGATAAATTCTAATTTGGTTTCTGCTCAAAACCGCAAGCGATTATACTGGACCAATATTCCTGATGTGGGCCAACCCGAAGACCAGAACATTTCTTTGAGTTCAATTTTAGAAATTCCTGCGGGTGAGGGAATCACTGTGCGACCCAAGAGTAAGTGTTTAAGAGTAGGAGGTCGTCAAAGTTATGACCGACACGAGTGGGACAGTATTGATAATACACATTCCCGTAAATTTACAGTGCTGGAGTGTGAAAGATTGCAAACTCTTCCTGATGATTACACTGAAGGCATTTCTAATACCCAGAGATACAAAACTTTGGGCAACGGTTGGACTGTAGATGTGATTGCTCACATTTTTGGTTTTATGCAGTAAGTTAAAATAGCAAGCAAGACTATTTTATATTGATGCGTCTAATCAATTGGGGTGTGAAACAGCCGGGTCAGTGGAATCCACTTTTACCTATGGCTTATCAAGACCAATTTTTTGTGAGGTTTTCAGGACTATCATCTCGTAGAGAAGAGTTGTTAAAAGAAAATAATACAGCAGAAAGGGCCACTCGTTTGGAGCGAACTGGAACAACCATGAATCCCAATGGACAATATTTACCACCGATACCTCCTTTGAGCAAAGGCAAACAGGCATTAGATACCCTAATTGGAGATTTAGAGCGTGACGAGGATGGTGAATTAGTTCTGGAGGAGAATGACATAGCCCAGCGACTAATGCAATATCTAAGAGATGAACAAGTAGAGCCTCAAAAACCTGAACTATATTATGGGGTTTTAGGATTAAATGGTTTGGAAACTTTGATGGCCGCAGAGTTGTGGAATAATAATGACCACCCTGCTCATGCGGGAAACATGAGAGGTGGAGGGAAGAATTTCTGGCTTAATTGGTGTCAAAATGGTGGACGCAATGGTGATTCAATGCCCTTTTCAATCTGGCTACATCCAGATGATTTTGCTTACATTAGAGATAATGAAGACGAAGGTTTTGGATTATTGGGTTCACTAATAAATGCAGAAATTGTTATTGATGGCAGTGATACTGGTGAAAAATTCATGATGCACCTTTGGCCTTGGAATCAACACGCCCAAGTAGTAATGCAGAGGGTTAATGACCGCATTGCAGACGAGAGTGATTACTGGGAAGATGAGGCAGAAGCAAAAGAAGGGATGCAAAGCATTATGGGAGAGGAGTGGGTGAGTTATGCCCGAACTAATGCTCAAACCCGTGGTAAAGTAGAAGGTCTGATTAGACCCGAAGTGGAGTGGAAGCCATGAAATTTATTAACTGGCCCCGAAGCACTTTGATGCGTTTCGCTTACATGATGCCCGAAATAATTGCGGGTCAAACAGGAACAGTAGTCAATACTGCAGGACTTCATGAATTAAAAATGGCTCCGTTTGCTTATTGGGATGCTACCTATCAGGGTTGGTTAAAGTTAGAATTTAAGAATTCGGGAAAAAATCGGATGTTGGAATTAATTCGTGAATATGGAGGCCCTGCCCAATTGTATTATGGAATTATGGATACTCAAGGTTTGGAAATGCTAATGCCTCGCAAGAAATGGAAAGGGCAAGAAAAATATTGGTTGCAATATTGTATTGATAATGGCAAGTGGCCGTTTAGTGTGTGGTTAGTGCCAGAAGATATTACGGTGTTGGAAGGCATTGCCGATAATAATTTGGTGACTAAATTAATTGATAAGATGAGATTTCAACCAGTGCAACAACACACTTTGAATGGTTGGATGACACTAAATCCTGCCGAACATAGTTATACTGAAGATGAAGCATGGAAAAAAATTGGAGGGACTGGGTTTCAATATGCTTTGATTATTGATGGTTATGACCCTGCCGAATTAGGTGGTTCAAATCGTGCTGCGAATGCAGAACAGAAAAAGATGGAATTTTTATTTCCGTGGAATTTGCAAATGCAGAAAATAGAAGAATTAACTGTCCAGAGTTACGAGTCGGTGATAAATGATTATTTGGAAGCCCGTGGCAAGAATAGTTTAAAGGATGTTAAAGGCAAGTTGGAGTGGAAGAAAATGAATTGGAGGGTCCGAATTGACGAGGAGGATAGAAACATCCATAGTATCTATCTTCAGATTTTACAAGAATACGAACAAGCAAAAGGCAAGTTGGTTGGATTTCAACCCTATCCCGAAATTTAGCGTTCTAAGTTACGAGATTGCAAATACGGAGAGGTATCGCCCCTCATCCATTTTTTTTGCCAATGTGGTTTGCGTCGGTTATAAATTACATAAGGTCTACGAAGGTGCATCCTTTCCTGCTGATAACTGGGGCTTGGATGTCTATTTGCATCTGCAAATTCAACATTCCTATCTGTTTCGTAACGCCCCCACGCTGGTATAGAGTCAGTGAATTTCTTAAATTTAAATTCATCAATTCTGCGGCGTAGACCTCCTGCACCATCGCTTTCTACAGTGTTGCTGGGTTCAGGTTGCAATCTTTTAGCCATTTTCATGAGCCCTTCCTTTCGGGATTTCTTACTTTGATAGCGGTCTTCATCTTCAGAGTAATCTTGATTAGTAAGCAACTCTACACCACCCAAGAATATGATAAATCCTCCTACTCCTGCAATAATTTTAAGCGGCCATTTGAAATACCATCGCCAACCCTCAACTTTGGACATCGCCCGACCGACAACCCATCTACTACCAAAATAAAGAAACGCAACTCCTATCAAGGGTAATCCAAAGGGTTTAACTAAACTTTTGAGACTTTGTTTAACATAATCTGCTCCGTCACGACCTGCATAGATTTCTCCGTTAATGGCAGACACAATGCTACTTATCAAACCCGAATTTTCTAAACGGTCGCCAATTTGAAATTCAAGAAGGTCACCCATGCCATCACTACTCTTCTTCAATAATAATAGGTTCTTCATCTTCTTGCAATCTGGCTCGGGCTCTGGCAATATCGTTTTGAGTTTTGTGCTGTCGGCGGATAGATTCAATATGTTCTTCCTCTTCTGCGTTCCAGCGGTCAAAGAATCGGGAAATAGCCATATATGCTGGACCACTCAAAATACCAAGCACTGCAATGTAGGCTTCAATATCTTCTCTAACATCTGGGTCCACGAAAGCAGTGGTAATCAATTGGTATGATAAAACCATAAAAACCAAAATCAACGGAACGGATACTAACGCAACCATTATGTTGTTAAAGGTTATTCTCACATCCCATTCTATACGAGCCATGCTAATCCTCAATTATAGTTGCACTTTACCGCTATTTGAATTTATTCTTAAATAGGTGGTTCTACTAATGGGCAATATGAGTCGGCTAAGACAGTCCGAAAACGCTTTTGTGGAGTTTGCAATTGATTATCTGAGTGAAAAATCTCAGGCAATTGAAGGCAGGGAACTGCTAAATCGTTTCTTTGAGGCGGGGGTATCCCAAAAATATTCTGTTCCCAGCCGAAAACAACTATTGTCTTGTCTACGAAAGCACCCCGAAGTCTATGCTCGCTTGCAAAGAGTGGCGGGAAGTTCTAACACCACCTTCTATTCTTTGAACCCAATTCTTAGTCCCATTAAGAAAAATGATGGCTCTCGCTGCAGTTCACGACGCTATAAGCAACCCACAAATTGAAATAGTCGTAAGAACCCATTATTATTATGGGTCTGGCAGAAAAACTTGCTCGCTTGAAGAGAAAGTATGACCAAACGATGGAAGAACTCTATCAAGAGGCTACTACGCCAGATGAAGACCCACGCATGGAGCAACTGCGACAAGACCGAATGAGGGAGAAATATATGGCTGATGGAGAAACGGATAGTTATGAAAACACCCGCACGATGGGATGTCCAGTTTGTGGTCATGGACTCAAGACTATCTCTGCTTCTGCAGAATGTCCTTATTGTGAAGTATTGTGGCATTACCATGAAACCGATGGATTTTCTTACTTTGAGGCCGAAATTTATAGTGCAGAAGATGATTCTTGGATAAATATTTGGAGCGAAGATTTCATTGAAGGTGGTTGTGTAAGCGATGACAGAGCAATTTTACTTTGGGAGTTAGTGAATTTCCCCCGAAATTATGCTGATGATGATTTTGAAGCAGCCAACGAATGGTGGGAATCATTGCAGAATGAACAAAGAGAAGATTTATTGGATATGATGACTACTAATCCAGAATTATCTGGAATTATTGATGATTGGGCAGATGATGATGTTCCTGATATAGACCTTCCTGATTATTTTGATGCCGAATCTTTCCGTGATTGGGCAGATGATGAACTTAGAACTCACGGAGAAAATGTAAGTTTTGAGGATTGGTCGCAAGAAGAGTTTGAAGATGAACCTACTCACCGTCATCCTAATGGACAATTAAGTTTCGTGCAATGGGCTCGTGATGAGATGAATGAAGAACACCATAATGCCGAAGAATTCTGTGCAGAATGTGGCTGTTCGTCTAAAGATGCCGAAACATTCTCTGCCGAAACCAGTTCAGGAACACAAGTTTTCAACTCTTGTTGGAAATGTGGGTCTGGACAACACTTGTATGAAATCACAAGGTATCCTGCCACCCCAGATGAAATCAAAGGTGTGGGTGGTGACCCAGCACAAGTAGTCAAGGGTTGGGAGAAAATCCGTCAAGACCAAAAAGAAGGCTACGGCGTTATGGAAGATGATTGAGGGATAGAATTGGAATATCCTAATCAATATTTAGACCGCAGGACTGGTAAGCAGTTAGAGGGTGAAGAACTTCAAAAATATCTTAATTATGAGATGCACGATTCTTGCACTAATTGTTTCTTTAATCCTGCTGACCATTTGGCAATGTTGCAGTTTTGGACTAAGCATAGAAAGATGCCCGGTGATTGTCACTAATCAAATTTAAATAACAAGCCAGATAAATTATTGGTATGGATGAGTTTGATGCCCAATGGTTTCGTCCTCGCAGAGTTAAAACTAAGAAGCGCAAGGCAAGACTAAACCCCAGTAGTTTAGCCGGTGGCATTGAGGAAATCCCAGAAATGTTGGGTAAAAAACGATTAGCGGCTGAAGATAGACCTATGGAAGAACGAATGACTCGTGAACAAGCCGAAAATTTGGCTCAAAAGTTGGAAACTTGGTTAGTCCCTTATGTAGAGTTCGCAGAGGTTTGTGGAAGTTATCGTCGTGGAAGAGAAGACCCGGGCGATTTGGATGTAGTAGTAATTCTAAAAAATCGGGTCAAGTTGCCCGAAGTAGTAGAGATGTGGCTGGCAGAGGGTAAAGCCTCGGCGGTGAATTGGGTAGGTGAAAAGAAAACCCAAATGGTTATTGATGGGGTCAAGGTAGATATTAGAACTACTACTCCTCGTGCTAAAGGCGCAGCATTGCTTTATTTCACTGGACCAGCAGGATACAATATCGGTATCAGGTCTGCTGCTAAAAGAGCAGGTTTCAAACTAAGTGAATATGGTTTGTTTAACCGAGAAACCAACGAATATATTGCTGGAGCCACTGAAGAAGATATTTATGCGGCACTGGGTAGAAATTATCGTGCGCCCACAGAACGCAGAGCCGAAGAAAAAATAAGTTTGGCACAAAGATTGAATAGAGAACGACCGAAACCAAAAGGACAAGATTATTCACTACTCACTCAAGAACAATTAACTGGGATTGGAGGATATTTCTTCAATACAAAAGAAAAAAGGCAAGCATTCATAGATAGGCAGAAAAGAAAAAAGGCCCGAGAGTCAGAAAAACAAAATCAAACAGGTTTCGGATGGATTGGCCGTGCAGAGAGTTTTAAACCTCCTGCCTCTGCAGTTAGTAATGCCAAGCGTGGTTTAGAATTGCGTAAAAAATGGGGCCGAGGAGGATTATCACCATCAGAAGCCAAATCTCATGGAATTGATTCTGGAGTTACTCGTGCCAGAAAAATCTCATCTGGAAAGGTTTCACAACACGATGTTCGCAGAATGAGTGCTTTTAACCGTCATCGCAAGAATTACCGACCCGAAAAGAAAATGCCCGATGGAGGACCCACGGCAGGAACTATTGCTTGGTTACTGTGGGGCGGAACTTCAGGTGTGAACTGGGCTAAGAAGAAATATGCGGCGATGAATGCTGAAGAAGTTGAAGATTATCCAGATTGGGACCCCGAAGAATTTGGAATCAAAAATGAAGAAGAGGTTTTTGACGCAGAATTAGTGATGTCAAGGTTCTCTCCAGAAGGATATTCGTTGTATGGAAGGAAACTCCATCTTTATGGCCGTCTTCAAGGAGCCATCGTTGGAGGTCAGGTTGGAGTCAGAAACAATCCCGAAAAAACCTATACGGGTAGATATGGTGTTCGCTGGGGTAGTTTCACTGAAGGAACTCCCGAAAGAGCAATTTTTGATAAAGTAAGTCAAGAAATGAAACCCGAAAGTTTTGAACAATGGATGGATGTGATTTACGCAACTAACGACCGTCTAAAAGAACCACAGAAAAAGAAAAGCCGTTTTGGAAGAAAGAAAAAAGCCGAAACCTTTGAGGCCGTAGTTCTCCACCAAGGAAAACTTCCTGAAGGTGCGGTTGCAAAAGCCATGCTAACTCATGCCATGATGGAAAAGGCCAAAATGTTGGAAACAATTGCACAATTAGAGAATTCTATTTCTCTGGGATTGATTTCGGAAGAAGAAGTCATGAGAAGTCTGAAAGATAAATTCGGAGCAGAAACCCAAGATTTTGCACCTCGCTATGAAATTCAGATTCGCACCAGCCGAGGCAATGTAACCGAAAGAATTCCTGTGAGTGCTGGAATGTTAGTTCGCAGAGTCAGAGAAATTCTGGCAAGAAAGGGCTACTTGTATGCCATGGATATTTTTGGAACCGAACCAGCGTTTAATGTTCAAGGGCCGTATGGAATGCAAGTCTATCGTCCCAAGCCAAAACTGATGGCTGTCTACAAGTATGGAAAATTTGAATCCGGTGAAATGGCTGACCACCTCAATGAAAAATTGGGGTTAAGATGAGTCTATACGAAGATTATGATTTGGCGGAGAGATACCTCTCTGATTCAAAGTCTATTCTATTGACATATAAGATGGGAAGTTATACTGGAAACTACATAATTCAGATTAATGCGACATATGCAATGGACGATACACTTGATAATGAGAATTGGGATGGCAATTTTTCTGAGAAGGGTTTGTTAGCCGAATTCAGAGGAAAACTTACTGCTCAGGGAGAATTCATTATGGTAGATAGCAGTTATCCTTATCATCTGCACCGAAAAGATTTTGAAGAATTGATGGAAAATTGGACAGCAAGAAAAGATGTAGATGATGTAATGGCTCCTCACGCAGAAATGTTTCATCGTCACCTTAAAAATTATATGGGTCCTCCACAGGATTCTTATACAGCAATAAATTGGCTGAATGTATCTCGGTATTATAAATAGGACACAACACATAGTTGTGTTATGGAATGGTATTCTCGTAAAGAAGTTGCCATTGCAATGTGGAATCGTTTGCGTGACCACGAAGTTAAATGGTTAGTTGATGACCCAGAAAGGGGTGAATTCGGAATCCGAAACACCAGAGTATCTCGTCAAGATGATGTTTTAACTTGGCTTAAAATTCTGGAGGCTCACAAAAGACCTGTGGGTGTTTATTTAGGAACTAATATAGTTGATTGGAACCAAATTAAACTACCTCCTCGGTTAAGAGAAGGAGAAAATTGGAATAAAGAGGCCCGGGAAGACTACCGACAACTTTGGAAACAATATCACGACCCAGAATTCTTGGGTAAGGAAAAGTTCTTGCAAACTTGGAAGGGCAAGATTATGGTGTGGGACATTGACGATGAAAATTTGGGTCAGGCTTTCACAATTGCTCTGAAGATTCACAACGAATTGAGTGGCAGGGGTTTTAATCCAGAAATGATTTTTTCTGGAGGCAAGGGATTTCACATAATTTTGGGATGCGAAGAGGCTGCCGAGTTGTCAGGAGTGACTCTGCGAGATTTTATTCACGAAAGAAACCCTTTGAAAACTTTGGGGAAGCATTATCGGGAAGCAGTGCAATCAGTGGCTACTATCGCTACGGGAGAACCTTTGTATCGTTATGATATGGCACCAACTCATAGAATGGGGCTCATAAGATGTCCTTATTCTCTACATCAAAAAACGGGGCTACCTGTTTGGCCCTTAACTTCGGAAGAAATTACTAACCTACAGCAAACTTTAGAATGTGATAAGATATATGCTCCTTTAGATATTGCCCAAATTTTATTTTCGTGGACAACTACTGACTGGTGGGACCAA
>Ga0181408_1000470_pt1 | contig 13085 bp, 19 predicted proteins | sample 31SPOviralmetaG_FD_130137 | JGI IMG/M metagenome (GOLD analysis project Ga0181408, IMG submission 130137) | Marine viral communities from the oligotrophic San Pedro Time Series (SPOT) site, San Pedro Channel, CA, USA - 31 SPOT_SRF_2012-02-16 | ecosystem: Environmental > Aquatic > Marine > Strait...
ATGTAACAGAAATAGATGGTAAAGAAGTCACAAAGGCTCAAGTGAGAAAGAGTTTATTGCAAGCCCGGAAAGCAAGAGACACATTCTTACCAGACCAATTAAATAAGTTACAGAGTGTTGAACAAGGAAAACAACTTAGAGAAGCATTTGATACTCAAGCAAAGCAAGAGTTAGAATGGCTTAGTGGTGAAGACAATGACACTCGTAAAAATTACGAGGCAATGCTTAATGATAAGCGATTCGTTGATCTACAAGACAATGTTGATCCTAATGTATCAGCCCAATTACCATATATTATTGCTCATGCAGCTAATAGTATCTATGGTAGAAAGCTAATAAAAGATACACCAAGTAATATCTCAATTACACCTCCAAAGACAAGTGCTTCATCTGCACCAATAGTCTCTCGTACTAAAAAAAGTCAAAAGGCTCTCTATGATCTTAATTCTAGATTTAAAGAAAGTGGATCAAAAGATTCTTTCATCAAATATCGAACTGCTCAATTATCCAAACAATAACAATTAAACAATAACCAATATGGCTATTTCAGATACATTCAACCCGGCTTTACAGCCAGTTACAACTCAAGGGCCAAGTGTTTCCAATCGTGAGGATTTGACAGATGTCTTAACTATCCTTGCTCCAGAAGAAACACCAGCTCTTTCGTCTGCCAACAAACAAAAAGCTAATGCTACATTTGTTGAGTGGACTGTCGATGGTCTCGCTGATCCTACAACCGCAGGTGTTAGCGAAGGCGCTGATGTTACAACATTCACAGACCAATTCGCAAGCCGCGCTCGTCTTGGCAACTACATTCAGAAGTTTCGCAGAGACTTCATGGTTTCCGATTTACAGGAAGCTGTTGACTCTGTAGGCCCTGCTAAAGTTGCACAAGCTGAAGCAAAAGCTATTCGTGAATTGAAGAGAGATGTTGAAGCAACAATTCTTTCAGACAATGATCGTCAAGCAGAAACAGGTGCAGCACCTTACAAAATGCGAGGACTTGGTAAGTTCTTGGATGGCGCTAATGCTGACATCCCTGCTGAGTATGAAACTCCTGCATCATCTATTGATGCCAATGGTGCTGCAATCGATGAGACTCAGTTCAATACACTTATTCGCTCAATCTATCGTGCGAATGGTGAAGCGAACAACTTAGTTCTTATCGCTGATACATCACTTCGTAAGCAAATCGCAGACTATGCTCGCTTGGGTAATCAAACTACATCTATTCGTGCTGTTAACTATGATGGTAACAACTCTTCAATCAAACTATCTGTTGAGATTTACCAATCAGATTTCGGTATCGTTTCTATCGTAAACATGAACCCGGTTACTAACCCAGAGACAGTTTCAGGTGCAACAACTAATCACGATCGTGGTTATATGATCAACCCTGACTACTATGGTATTCACGAGCTTATCCCTATGGGATCATCTCGCCTACCTAACATGGGTGGTGGTGAACGAGGATTTGTTGACTGTGCATTGACACTTGGTGTTTATGCTCCAGCGGCTCATGGTATAATCAAATAATTAAAGGAGGTAAAATATTATGGCTATTCAACTTAAAAAAGTTTCTAACCTGGAAACACTCGCTCTTGGATTCAACTACGAAGGTAGTATTGACATCGCAAATGATGTCCCTACTGGTGGTGCAGTTGACATTCAGTTCAACTCAGCAGAACTAATTGGTACTGTAGGTAAAGTGGCATTGGTCGTAGACCAACATGTTCCTGCAGACAATAGTGGTTCAACTGATTACACAAGCTACAAAGTACAAGTAGGCGATACTAATGACCCTAATGGTCAAATCGCTGATGTAGAGCTTTGCCCTGCAGGCACAGAAGCAGCTCTTGGAACAATCTTCGTCAGTACTGGCGATGATGCTTTCGGAACTGTTGTTTCTAATGTAGGTGCTACATTCGTTTCATTAAATGAAACTGATGAAGCATTAGCTACAGCTGGTAAAGTTCGTGTATTCTTTGAATACTATCCAACAGCTGGAGACAACTTCTCAGGTTAATTAATTCAATAGGGTGGTAGGCAGTTACCTGCCACCCTTTTTTATCATGGAAATACTACATTTTAAAGACAAGCCCCTAGATGAAAAAGAACATTGTCAAGCAATGGCTGACATGATCAATAAAGCTATCATTGAAGAGGCATCTACCGAAAAACACAGAACTGACATAGCTCGTAAAGAGGCTAAAGAAAATGTCGGTAAGACACACCCCACATTAGGTAAGTGTGTTGCTACAATCCCTGCTAGGGATTATTTTAGATTAGTTAAGAAGTATGGATCAGATACTGTCTTATCTAAAGAATTTTTACAATACTTCAACAAGAAGCACAAAGACTTATCACCGAATAAAGCATAATGATACTTCGCAAAAATCTAGATTTATTTAACACCATTAAGGCTCTTGCAGGGGTAAATGATTTTACCACAGAAGAGATTAACAACTTGGTTGACTTAACTAATCGTAGATTAACTATGGCTTACAATGCTAGCCCTATGTGGGATAGGTATGTGGTAGTAGGTGAAAAAAGGACAGTAAGTGATTTTGTTTTAGATGGAACTGGTCTTTATGATGGCCCTTACTATAAATTGGGGAAAAAAGAATACACAACAGGTAAGTTTGGTGATTTTTTTGTTCCTATTAATCAAACTCCTAATACAGCAAGAAGCGCTTGCTTATTCCAAGCAACTAATGGAGAATGGAGATTAGGTGCATTAACTTACACTAAAGACCCATTAACAGATATCGTAACATCAGTTGGAGGTATAACTTACTCAAGTCAAGTTGATGAAGATTCAAGTGGTAACCCTATTCAATATGGATCACCCACAGAAGTGGTAGAGTGGGATAATGCTTCAGTATCAGCAACTAGATTAACTGCAAAACAAGTAATACCATATGATCAAACATATGAAGCACTAACTTCTTCAAACTTCAACAGAGAGATCCAAGAAACAATTAATGACTTTATTCGCATTCATGGCAATCAATCTTTCTTAAATAGATCAGCTACTGAATATGACTTTTATGTAGATTCATTTGGTGCTAATGTACTCAATGGTAACTTTACCAACAATGAGGCATATGTTACTTATAAAAAACCGATATTAAATGATTTTGGCGAAGTAATAAGCAGCCTTACATCGCCTATTAATGAGGATATACCAAATGAATTCTTTAATTATACTGCTCATGCAGTATATGCTGATTTCCTCAGAATGGATGGTCAGCATGACAAGGCAGCCTTTGAAGAACAAAAGGCTGAGATGTTCTTAGCAACTGAGCTTGAGCGCATTGATATAATAAACAATAACAACTCTTTAAATCATAAGATATCAACTTATGTAAACAGATCAACCAGATAAAAATTATGGGAAATTCATTAGTAGTCAATCTATATCCAAAGCCTAACTCAAGTGCAGGCAACATGAAGATGCTTACAGTATCTAGTAGTGTTGTAAAGCTAACTAGTGGTGGATATACCTTTCATGAGGATACAAAGTTTGTCGTGTTAGATGTTCAAGACAATGATGTCTATGTAACATACAACAATAACGAAACACCTTCAGCAACTGTAGGTCATATTCTCTATGCAGGTAATTCATATACTTGGGATATACAGACAGCCAAAGCCGCTAACTTTATAAAAGTTGGCTCAGATGCAGTAGTAGCAGCCTCTCAATTCACACAGTAATGTCTATTACAACACAACCGACTGTCAATGTCCTCAATGGGTCATTAGCTTGTGCTTTCAATAATGGAAGACCAACAGGCAGTAATGAGTTGATACCTAGCATTCCCGGTAATGCTTTAGATAACCCTACATTTGATGTAGCAGCATCTCCACCATTTGGAAATGCTTACAATGGTGTAGTGTATTTTAACAAGTGGTCTCACTTTGGTCAGTTGTTTACATCTGACTTTGATTTTAAAACATATGTAGGTAATTCATTTAATGCAAACTTTCCTGCATTTAAAGATTTGGGTGGTGGTGCATTAGATGATCAAAGAAAGTGTGTTAAGCTATATGGCGCAGGAACTAATTTTCCTAGTAACACTACTAATACAAATAATAATAATGCTAGGAGTTTTCCACTAAGTGGTATGTCTTATTTAACTACCCCTGATACTTATCCAGATGGCTCAACTTGGGTTAGACAAGGGTGGTCACAGGGTGTAGCAGTACCAGATAGTGCTACTACAGTTACATTTGGTGCATATGTTAGGATACCTAGTGATGACCAACTTAGAGATTTAAATGTAGTAGGTTGCTATATTAATCAAAATACAGGTAGTAGCAATTATGTAAATGTTATGTACATTAAAGAAGATGGTCAGATGTTTAATTTTCACACAGGTAGTGGAAACAAATATCATTGGTCTGGATTAAGTGACAGTCTTGATTCTAACAGTAATACAGAGTATAGCATTAGGGAAAATAATTCTTCAACAATTCAAAGCATGCAACCTTACTTCCAATCAAATTTTGCACAATTTAAGAAGATAGAAAAAACAGTTACCCTTCAAGTAGGAACAAATAGAAGGCTTACATTTGAAATGTTCTTTGGAGAAAATCAAAGTTACTTAACACCTGTAAGCACAGGAACACCAAGTGGAGCAGGATTTTTTTATAACCCCTTTGTAGTATTCTCATGATGAATGATTTAATTTTTAGTAACATTAAGATATGGAGCATAGTTGGAGCAGTAGAGCTTACTGGTAAACTTGCTGAGTATGATCTTATGACTAGTATATTTGTGCAAACCTGTGGTGGGTTAGCATCCCTAGCTATCGCATGGTCGCACATACAAAAAGGTAGAAAAAAATGAGTACAGAATTATTAGCAATGCTAGGTGGTGGAGCAAGTGGTTTCTTGTTTAAACTCATCGGCACATTAGTACAGAATCAAGCAGCAGTTACTGAGGGCTTGATTAAAAAACAAAAAGCATCAGATGAAAGTGCAGATGCCGCAGCAGCTAGGGTAGATGCCTTTGGTGCTTGGACTAGAAGAATCATAGTATTAACTGTATTGTTTGGTGTAATTATAGCACCTTTCATCTTAGCTCATAGTGATGAGGGAGTAACAGTTGCTACTGAATATAGTAAATGGTTTGGGTTTGCATCAGGCACAACTTACCAAACATTACATGGATATATAATTTTACCAGAGATTAAGACTGCTGTTATCAGCATTATATCTTTTTACTTTGGATCAGCAGCAGTAAGTAAATAATTATGAACGAATGTTATATTTGTAAATGGACAAAAAAGAAGCTAGAAAAGAACTGCAAACTCTCAGGGATTCAATCAGCCAAGTGCTTGGTGAATCGCCTAACGAAGACATTAGTGAGCATATACAACAGGCTCAAGAGTCTGCTAGTGAAGGTGCTAAAGCGCTTAAGAAATCTCTTATAGATCGTATAAAGGATTTACCTGTAGTAACCCAAGTATCTCAGTTGGGAGCGGCAGGAACTGTGGCAGTCTCTACTGCGGCAGTCACTCAAGTAGATATAGCTAAAGATCGTACTGAGATATTTGTAGCTGAAGTTGCCCAGGATGTAATAGAAGAAAGATTTGAAGTCCCACAGTTTATTGATAGCTTCGTGGACTTTACTGTTCTAAATAATTGGGGACAAGAAGTTATTGCTGAGAAGGTTGCCGAGGCTCAGACTTTTGTTGCAGAGGTTTCCGAACCACAACAGACTTCTCAACCAACTGGTGAGACTTCGGACACCACACAAGAAACTTCTGCTTCTTCCAATAGTTCTTCCTCCGAAAAGTCCTCTCAAAACGATCAGCCACAACAAACTGATAAATCGTCAGAATCAGAAACAGAAAAGCAACAGTCAAAAGAAGGTAATTCATCCTCAGAGCCTACTGAAGAGACTGAAGAAGTCAAGTCTAATGATGACCCTCAAGAAGAATCAAAAAGCGATACAGAGCAATCTGAGGCTAAATCTGATGCTATAGAACAGGTAGAAACACCATTTGAACCAATGAGTGATGATATCAAACCTCACTCAAGTGTAAGACAAGTATCCCCAACATCATGATAGAATTTATTTTAACTCACTACAAAGATGATCTGATGGCTATGGCATTTGCATACATTGGTATAATATCTATTATTATGATGTTTTTGCCTAAAGACAATTTCATCAAAAAGATTTTTAAAGAATTTACATCAATATTTACAACCCTATTTAAGAAATGAGCCACGAATTTTCAGAACTCGATATCAACAACGACTCCGACTATGGTTGGGGCGATAGCATTACATCAACTGATTACAATTACTTTTTTGTACCATCTATACCACAATGGGCATATAGTGAGTTTGATGGATTGTTGTACGAAGGAACACAGTACAATTGGAGTGAAGTAGATTATAGACTTTCAGTAGATTACAATAGTGTACCAGAGCCAGCAGATGCAGGATTTATTGGTGCAGTATTAGTAGGAATTTTTGTAGCATTCTGCTACTTTAAAAACAAAGGAAAATAATTATGCCACAAGGAAAAGGAACATATGGAAGCAAGAGAGGTAGACCATCTACAAAAGGAAAGATGAAGAAGAAAGGTAAGTGCTAGTGGGTAAGTTGTGTGCTAGAGGTAAGGCAGCAGCCAAAAGAAAGTATGATGTATATCCATCAGCTTATGCTAACTCATATGCAGTTCGTGTGTGTAAAGGACAAGTAAAGGGTCCTGGAGGAAAAAAGAAAACTGCCAAGGGTTATAGTAAAAGAAAGAAGGTATGAGTCTTAGGAGATGGCATCAAGAGAAATGGGTAGATATCAAAACCGGGAAACCTTGTGGAAGAAAGTCAGCCAAAGGTAGCAGTCGATCATATCCCGCTTGCAGACCCTCGAAGAGAGTTAGTTCTAAAACTCCAAAGACTAAATCAGAGATGTCTTCATCAGAGAAAGCAAAATTTAAAAGAACCAAAACAAGTAGTAAAAGAATCCCTTACTCACATAAAAGAAGAAAAGCATAATGGCTAAAAAGCAATACAATCAAGTAGAGATACATCGGACGAAAACTAGGGTAGAACCTCATCCTTCTTTGAAATCAAAGGGATCAAAGGAGGCAGAATATCCTAGTATTGGAAGGGTTGTTGTTCCTACTAAAGATTATAGAATGGCAGAAAGGCAGTTAATATGAGGAAAGGACATAAGTCAAAGAAAGGTGGACTAACTGCCGCAGGTAGAGCTTACTTCAAAAGAAAGACTGGTGCTAATCTAAAGCCACCAGTTACTGAGTCTAAGCCTACTGGTAAAAAGAAAGCTAGAAAGAAATCATTTTGCGCTAGGATGTCTGGAGTCAAAGGACCCATGAAAGACTCTAAGGGCAGACCAACTCGTAAAGCACTTGCACTCCGCAGGTGGAAATGTTAACAATTTAAATACAATATATTATGGCACTTAATGACAATAGGGGAATCACAATAACAGAAGCTGATAAAAAATACAACGAAGCTCTCAATAAGTGGAAGAACGAAAAACCCAAAGGTAAAGTATACTACAGAGGTGAGTATGCAAAAGGATTTGCAATAACTAGCCCTGAGGCAAAAAAAGCTCATGCTAAACATGATGAAGACATGGTAGCTTGGAATGCAAGAAAGCCAATGAAGTCTGACTTCACAAGCACTTCAGCACCTTCAACACCTTCAGCACCTACACCTACACCTACATCTACACCTCCCAAGACAGGTGAAAGCACAAGACAAACAACTGCCCCTGCAACAAAAAAAGAAGAGGGTAAAATTAATAATGATTTAAAAAGTGTAAACCAAAGAGGTGTTGCATCTTTTGTCAGAAGCCTACTACCAAGTAAAGATAGATTAAGCCCTTCACAAAGAATGGCTAAAGCTGGTAAAAGCAAGAGTGCTATACTTAGGAAAAGATTAGGTAAATAATAAATGTCTAGGTATGATAAATATGGAGCAAGGGACGATAGGACTCTTGAGGATATGGATGCAGGGTTTATTGGATTCAACAATAGACTTAGACCTGACCAATTACCTCAAGGTGTTTTAGAGGTTTCTAAAAATGGTAGATGTGACAGAAATGGTGAATGGTCTGTTCGCTTGGGTGCTGATGTAAAGTCATCACCACTATCTACAGGAACTGATGCTTTAACTTTACCATTTTATTTAGGACTAGACACAACCACAAGTATTACTGTAACTGGTACTAATACTATAACTATTAGCAATTTCTCTGGTGGTGGTAGTGCGACATATGCAGACTTTCCAAATACTGGATATATTAATATTTCTGAGTGTAGTCTTGGTGGTGTTAATGGTGTTCACATTTATACAAAGGGAGCAAACGATACATTGGTTGCAACAGGTACTGGCTTTACCGATGGTACTGATGGAACTTGTACTGTAGTATTCCCTGTTTTGATAGATGATGCCATTACAAATATTTATGGTTCGGGTAAATTCTCTGATCCAAACTCTGCTGATAATGAAAGTTATATATTGTTAGCTTCTGACACACAGTTGATTGCTATTAAGACTAGTTCATTTACAAGTGGTCAGTCAATTAATGCAACAACATATCCAATACCTTATGCAGCTGGAGTAGATAATAGATCAGATATAAAAATATTACAGGCATTTAATAAGGTTATACTATTTAGGAAAGGCGGGCAGACTGCACTAGAGTGTGACCTATCTATTAATAAGATTGATGCCAATACATCTGCCGATGTAGCTAGTACTGCAATAGTTGCAGGTAGAACATATAAGATTCAAACAACAGGCGATAGTGATTTCAGTACAATAGGTGCTGCTAGTAATACTGTAGGTGTAGTATTTGTTGCCCATAAATCTACAACAGGTACTGGAACAGTAAGAGAGTACCCACAGTTTACAGAAGTACCTAGTGGTGTTTATACACAGATTGAAGATATCAATAGCCCATCTGGTCAGACATCTAGTGGGGCAGATAGCACAGTAACTGTTAATGCAGCTTATAGTCTTTTATCTAAATTAAAAGTAGGACAAGAATTAACTGTTACTAATGTAGGTGGCTTATCAGGTAGTCAATTTAGCGATCCATTAGCAGTAGGAGATACAGTAAAGGTATCATCTATTGACCTTGAAAATGAAAATTTTAAATTTTTTGCTAGTGTAAATCCAAATCAAACTAATAAGTCAATAGAACTAAGAACTGCAATACCACAAGGATTGGGCTTTATACATATGCCTTCCCCAGAGTTTGGTATTTTACACCAACGAAGATTGATAGTACCATATCAGTATGACCCTGATAATAGCAATGCATCTAGGAATGTTTATGATGAACTTATTGTATCAGATATATTAGACAATAATACATATGATAAAATATATGCATCATTTAGATTCAATGCAGGTAGTACTGACTTTACTGTAGGTGTTGTATCTTTTACTGAGGACTCAATATTAATATTTAACAAGAATAGTATTCATAGAGTAAGTGGAACAACCAACCCAATAAATGCTTCTTCTCAAGTTCTTACTGATGAGATTGGAGCATTAGCTAGAATGTCTATTGTACAAGTTGGTAAAAATGTATTCTTCTTATCAGATAATGGTGTGTACTCATTAGAGTTCTTGGATGAATACAATCTTCGTGGTACACAGACTCCATTGTCTGAATCAATACAAGGTACAATTGATAGAATCAACAGAAGGTTAGCTAGTAAATCAGTTGCTGCCTACTTTGATAATAGATACTACCTAGCAGTACCACTTGATTCTTCCCCTGGTGCTGATGATGCTTCTGCTAATAATGCTTTATTAGTATACAACTTCTTAACCCAAGCATGGGAATCAATAGACCAAATTAATACTAGTCCAATATTCAGCTACAATAATTTAATTATTGCAGGCAAGGGAGAAAGAAGAGGTCTTTATGTTGTAAATAATGATGGTGGTGTTCACCTCATAGCAGGTAACGAAGCTGAGTTTTCTAATAATGCCAAGAATGGATTTGATACAGTTATTACAACCATTGGTAGTACATTAGCTAATTCTGTATTAATAAATGGTGAGATGAAAACAAGAATGTATACATTTAATGATATTGACCGAAAGAGATATAATTCATTTGAAATACAGTCTGACTCTCCTATATTTGGCCCTACAAATTATCAGATAGATTTTCCGACAGAGAACATAGATAGCGATACTACATTAGGAACTTTACAAAGTTATAATAATGGTGTTACTCTACCTGCAGGTGAAGATGTTGCCATTCGTGGTAGAATAGGAAATAAAAGAGCTTATGGTGGTCAATTTAGAATTATAAACAAAGAAGGAAAACCAAGCATAAGGGCTATCAAGCTATCAGCAGCACAAACATTTAGATCAACAAATAAAGCAGAATAATGAGTGATACATTTCAAACAGGTAAAACATTCGTAACAGGCGAACAAGTTACTGCTACTGACTTAAACAATTCAGTCAATCAAGCAGTTCCTAAAGTTCCATTAACTGATGACCAATCAATTACAGTTGTTAATAATAAATTAGTAGTCAAAGATGGTAGTGCTACAAATGGTGTGCCTCTTGCTAAGATGCAGCACATTGCTGCTAGGTCTGTTATTTGTAATACAGGCTCTTCGACTGCTGCTCCTACTGCATTAGCAATAGCTGATAACCAAGTTCTCAAAGGTGGTGCTTCGGGATTAGAAGTAGGTACTATAGATAATGATAATTTAACCAATAATGGTATTAGCATAGATGCTGATAGTGGCACTACCCATGAAATAGATTTAGGCGAAACATTAACTGTTACAGGTGGTGAAGGTATAGATACCACCATTTCTGATAATACACTTACTGTTGCTGGTGAAGATGCTTCAAGTAGCAACAAAGGTATAGCTAAATTTAATACAGATAATTTTTCTGTCAGTAGTGGTGATGTAATAATTAAAAATGGTGGTGTTGATAATGATGAACTAGCAAACAGTTCATTGACTGTTACTGCAGGCACTGGTTTAAGTGGTGGTGGTTCAGTTGCTCTTGGAGGAAGTACAACACTCAATGTAAGTGGATTAACTAACTCTGAACTATCAGGGAGCGCAGGAATTACTAATGCTAATTTATCCAATAGTTCAGTTACAGTTACTGCAGGTACAGGATTATCTGGAGGTGGTAGTGTAGCCCTTGGAGCTAGTACAACTCTAAATTTAGATGGAACATTACCAAACGACACTACTACAAATACACAATCAACTAGCGATGATTCTACTAAAGTAGCTACTACTGAATTTGTTAAAAACCAATTAAATGTAGGTGGATTAGGTTATGCCACATTAACTAAATCATCTCAATCATTTACAGCAAGTGGTTCTACTGTAAATCATACTCTCTCTGGTTTTACTATAAGCAATAATGGAATTACTGTATCAGAAGGTAGTGATGGACTCATATCTGTTCCATCAGGTATTTACATAATAATTTATAATGTTAAAGATGTTACATATAGTAACCCAAGTGGTAGTACAACAATGCTAGGCAGAATGCTGATAATAAAAGATGGGACAACTGAAGCAACAAATGAGTTTACTGCAGGAGAAGGTGGGACATTCCTAGCTAGTTCACTTAGTGGTTTATATTCTGGTGGAACACCTTTTACTTTTCAATTTGGTCGTAGAAGAACTGCCAATTCTGGATTGTCACAAACAGTAACACCAAATGGTATAGAAATTAGTGTAATAAGAATAGCATAATGCTCGCATCATATGTTAGGAAGTGGCTTGAAATAAATGGAATACCCAAAGAGGTAGAAAAGATTGTGGGATATTGTTTAAGAAAAGAAAATGGTAAAGTGTTTGATGAGTGGGGTGAAGATATCATTACCACAATGGTTACTTACCATATGATGAAAAAAACAATATCGGTAGTATATGATGGTGATGAGGTTGTGGGTGTACACATGTGGTACAATTGTAATTACGAAGATGGATGGGAATTTATTAGAGGTTGGGAAGAAGATGATCCAAATGGTGATTCAATATTCTTAGCTTTCTTATTTGCAGAAAACAGGAAAGTATTAAAACAATTAACATTAGATTTACTAGCAAAAGAACCAGATGTATTAATAAAGAAACTAATAGGGATCAGACATAGACATGGAGTTCCTACAAAGGTAGATTTATCAACTAAATATTTTAACAAGTTACTTAAGGCATAATGGGAGGAAAAGGAAAAACAACAATCAATCAGCCAGACCCTATTGATCCAGGCAAGGCTATGGGTGAATATTTATTTGGTTCAGACTTTGGTAGAGCGCAAGGTGTCACAGACCCTATGTTACAACAAAGACTTATTGAGGCTGAGAGAACCTATAGACCTCAGTATACTGCTTTAGAGTTAGCTGACCAAGAAGCCGCATTGTTCGGTCAAGGAGATCAAGCAGGCTTACTTGAAATGCAAAGTAGGGCTGCTGACATTGCAGGCGCAGAAGATACTAAGCAGAAGCAAAGAGAGATGGCACAACTTGAACAGTTTGGCCCTGAGTATACCGCAGCAGTCAGAGCCGCTGACCCAGAATCATTTGAAGCCGCTCAAGCAACAAGAGACTTAGCTGATACATTTGCCGAAGATAGAGCAGGTGTTAGGGATGCAGTAGGAGATATTGAAGATTTTACTACTCGTGCTGATACTGCATTTGATGAAGATGTTGCAGGATTCAGAGAAGACAGAAAAGAATTTAAAGATTTACAAAAAGGATTTCAAGCTGAAGCAGATAAATTAGGTGCAGATGTTGAGAACCTTGACCCAAGGGTTAATATGCTATCTCAGCTATCAGCAGATGAAGCACAACGATTAGCTTCAGAAGCAAGTGTAGATGACCCAAGATTAACTAAGCTCCAAGCATTACAACAAAAACAAGCAGAGACTTTATACTCAGAATCAGAAGGTAGACTATCTTCTGAGAGAGCTAGAGAAGCAGACCAAGCCGCTAGAATGTCAGGGGCTGCTCGTGGTCGTGTAGGAGATGCTTCTACAATGGCACAAGAATTACTTGGTCGTGAATCCACTAGGTCTGGACTAAGAGCAGAG
>Ga0181408_1000472_pt1 | contig 13070 bp, 11 predicted proteins | sample 31SPOviralmetaG_FD_130137 | JGI IMG/M metagenome (GOLD analysis project Ga0181408, IMG submission 130137) | Marine viral communities from the oligotrophic San Pedro Time Series (SPOT) site, San Pedro Channel, CA, USA - 31 SPOT_SRF_2012-02-16 | ecosystem: Environmental > Aquatic > Marine > Strait...
ACTAAGGCCGGACTTAAGTATAATTTTTAATAGCTAAATAGAATAAGGGAGGTGCAATTCCTCCCCTAGCTCTAGCCAGCCAAGGCTTAAAACTGGTCTTACTTAACTTTACTTACCCAACCATGAACTATTACTTAAATGACCTCTGTACTTACAAGACCACAACAACTAAATAACTGGGAAGCCTTTTGTAAATGGGTTACCTCTACTAACAACCGTCTGTATGTCGGTTGGTTTGGAATCCTGATGATTCCTACGCTCCTTGCAGCAACCATTTGTTTTGTTATCGCCTTCCTAGGCGCACCACCTGTAGACATTGATGGAATACGTGAACCAGTTGCAGGATCGATCCTGTACGGAAATAACATTATATCGGGAGCAGTTGTCCCGTCTTCAAATGCTATCGGACTCCACTTCTATCCCATCTGGGAAGCAGCCAGTCTCGATGAATGGCTATACAACGGCGGACCATTCCAGCTTGTTGTCTTCCACTTCCTTATCGGTCTCTACTCTTACATGGGACGCGAATGGGAACTTAGCTACAGGCTAGGTATGCGTCCTTGGATCTTCGTTGCTTACTCAGCACCTGTCGCTGCGGCCAGTGCTGTCTTCTTGGTATATCCCTTTGGACAAGGTTCTTTCTCAGATGCGATGCCTCTTGGCATTTCCGGCACCTTCAACTACATGCTTGTCTTCCAAGCTGAACACAATATTCTTATGCATCCTTTTCATATGCTTGGTGTTGCCGGCGTATTTGGTGGGTCTTTGTTTAGCGCTATGCACGGCAGTCTTGTCACGTCTTCGCTCATTCGTGAGACGACTGAGGATGTAAGTCAGAACAACGGATATAAGTTCGGTCAGGAAGAAGAGACCTATAACATTGTTGCAGCTCATGGCTACTTCGGACGACTCATCTTCCAATACGCATCATTTAATAACTCACGTTCGCTTCACTTTTTCCTGGCTGCTTGGCCTGTGGTTGGCATTTGGTTCACTAGCCTTGGTGTTAGCACTATGGCTTTCAATCTTAACGGATTCAACTTTAATCAATCCATTGTCGATAATGGGAATCATGTCATTCCTACTTGGGCCGATATTCTCAATAGAGCAGGACTTGGAATGGAAGTAATGCATGAACGTAATGCTCACAATTTCCCACTTGATCTAGCAACAGCAACTACCACTGAGGTAGCACTGGCTGCACCATCTATCGGATAACTTTTTTTATTTAATAGCTAACTATGTCACAACTTGTTCGAGATACTTCGGGTCTTTCAATTCCGACACATGACTACCTTTCTTTTACCTATGTTTCCTCAGGAAACGGTGCTGGAGAAGTCAGTACAATTACATATAAAACTGGTGGATCTAGTGGTACTACTGTTGCTGTAGTCACTATGGCTTACAACAGTGATAACAAACTAACCTCTTTGACTTTGGTATAATGTCTGTTCACTTTGATTTTGCTAACGGAAAATTTGTTTATACTTGGCAAGTCATAAGTGATGACGGCATAAAGTATTTCACAAGTGACGGCCAGTTAGTAACTAAAAACAATCTTATTCCTTCAGTGGGTACTCTTGCATTCCTTGAGTACACCACCGCTTCCGTATCTTCATTCCAAGTAAAGTCATATGGTGGTGTCAATTTTGACGTTGATTGGGGTGATGGTTCTACAGAAACAGGTATCACATCAAACGCTAAAGATCACACCTATTCTACTTCAGGTGTTTACAAGATAAAAATTACACCAGCACCAGGTTCTACTTTTCGACCCAGACAATTTGGTGCGACTAACTACGAAACTAATTTAACTAAAGTCGAAGGTACTGGTGGCAGTAATCTTGGGACTAGTATAGTAGACGCTTTTAGAAACTCAACTACGTTAACTTCTTTTGGCCGCATTGATACGTCTAGTGTTACACTTATGCAAAACGCTTGGAACTCGTGTACTGGACTTACATCTTTTCCTTTAATCGATACTTCAAATGTAACTTCTTGCGGTGCTGCGTGGGGTGCGTGTAGTGGATTAACATCGTTTCCTGCTTTGGATTTCTCAAGTGCAACCAATGTAGGTCAAGCATGGAACGGCTGCTCTAATCTTGTAAGTTTTCCTTCAGTAGATTTCTCAAATGTAACCTCTACTTTTCGTAGAACATGGCGTTCTAATACATCCTTAACTACATATCCTGCAAATCAATTCGATAACATTCAGGTTACAGCGTCTAATGCATTTGAAGACGCATTTAGAAGTTGTGCTCTGACTGCTCAATCTATCGAAAATATTCTAACTTCACTAGATACTTTTGGTGGTATTAATATGTCTTTAGGTATTGGTTTTGGTACAAACGCTGGCAAGTCAACTTGGAGCACTGCAGCAAACACTGCATACGATAACCTAGTCACTAAAGGCTGGACTATTACTAATAACTCATGACCTATCACGTTTGCCACGGCGCTGGAGCTGTGCATTTTATCGAGGTTTCTGAAGGAACTAGTTTTGCTTCAGGTCAACCTACTATTGAAGAATTTACTGACGAGGCTTTAGCTAAAGAAAGAGCTATTGAACTTGGTTACGTTTTTGAAGAGGAGTCTTAGGACTAGTTGTACTAAGTCCGTTCATCGGATACCGTCGATCAGGACAAGATACCAATCTCGGGATTCGACGCATGACATGAGGTGACATGGAACGGGGTCCCTCAGTTCTCTATTGGAGGATATATGCCAAACGTTGAAGTTCGTCAGCGTGTGCGTGAGCAAGCCAAAGCTATCAAAGAGCAGAAGCTTGTTTATCGCGGTGTAGCTTACCTTAAAAGCCGCTAAGTAGTTCTGTCATTGGGAGGTGCAAATCCTCCCTTAGTAATTGGCGTTGGCCTTCTACGGAAGATACCCTTCGCCGTCTAGACGGTGGGAATAGACCACAAAAATTTTTGATCGATCAAGAAACTGTTACATATTTAATTTTATTTTTAGTTTAAAAAAATGGCACATCAAAGTTCTACATTGACCACCAACCTTACACGGCCTGGTCAATCTAACGCTGCGGGAGACGCCCGCGCTCTCTATCTGAAGTTGTTCAGTGGAGAAATGTTTAAAGGGTTCGAGAATAACGCGATTGCTCGTGACCTCGTTATGAAGCGCACCCTGAAGAACGGTAAGTCTCTTCAGTTCATCTACACCGGTCGTACAACGGCTGAATATCACACCCCTGGTAATGCAATCCTTGGCAACGGCGATGGTGCACCTCCAGTGGCCGAGAAGACCATCACTGTTGATGACCTTCTGATCAGCTCTGCCTTCGTATATGAGCTCGACGAGACTCTTGCTCACTTTGAATTGCGTGGCGAGATCTCTAAGAAGATCGGCTATGCACTTGCTGAAAAGTATGACCGTCTGATCTTCCGTGCTATCACACGTGGCGCACGTTCTGCATCACCAATCACCAAGTCCAACTTTGTTGAACCCGGTGGAACTCAGATCCGAGTTGGTGCTTCTACTAACGAGTCTGACGCATACTCTGCAACTGCTCTGGTAGACGCCTTCTACGACGCCGCTGCTGCGATGGACGAAAAGGGTATCAGCCAAGACGGGAGGGTCGGGGTCTTAAATCCTAGACAATATTATGCGTTGATCCAGTCAGTGGGTGAGAACGGTTTGGTCAATCGCGACGAGCAGGGTTCCTCTCGTCAAAGCGGCCAAGGCATCGTTGAGATTGCTGGCATCAAGATCTACAAGAGTATGAACATCCCGTTCCTTGGCAAGTACGGTACCAAGTATGGCGGCACCTCTGGTGTCACTGATCCTGGTAACACTGGTGACTTTATTGGAGTTGCTGCTGAGAACGCTTCTGGCGCTACTACCGGAATCAATAACGACTACGGTACTGCTGCTGAGTTGGGATCTAAGTCCTGCGGCATCATCTTCCAGAAGGAAGCCGCTGGCGTTGTTGAGACCATCGGACCACAGGTTCAAGTAACCAGTGGAGATGTATCAGTTGTATACCAAGGAGACGTAATTCTTGGGCGTCTCGCGATGGGGGCGGACTACCTGAATCCCGCTGCTGCTGTTGAGCTGCACGTGGGTTCTACTGCACCTTCTGCATTCTGATTTTTATTTATATGGGGATCCTTCGGGGTCCCTTTTTTTTTAACTATGACAACTCCTACAACTATTGATCTCGATACCGAACTATCCGCAGTTAATTCAATCTTGGGGAGTATCGGTCAGGCTCCGGTGACATCCCTAGGCGGAATTACTAACCACGTTAGTTCTTCAGAAATCGCTAATACTTTTGAAAACCCTGAAATTGCTTTCATCTATAACCTGCTAAAGGAAGCTAACCTAGAGGTACAGAGCGAAGGCTGGTCTTACAACCGTGAAGACCATTACAAGTTTACGCCTGACACCAACAAACATATTTTTATTCCTAACAACGTCCTGCAAATGGATGTCTGTGAAGAAGAGTTGTACCGAACTACTGACGTCGTCAAACGTCAAGGTAAGCTATACAACAAAGTCGAACACACCTACGAATTCGATAAAGCCATCGACATGAACGTCGTGTGGTTATTTCCTTTTGATGACCTGCCTCAACCTTTCAAACGTCTGATTGTCGCTAAGGCTGCTGGCCGAGCTGCTACACAGCTTGTATCTAACCCAACTCTTGTGCAGCTACTTGCACAGCAAGAGGCTTATACCCGTGCAATCTGCCTCGAGTACGAATGTAATCAAGGTGATCATAACTTCTTAGGCTTTGGTCATGATCAAGGCTATCGCTCCTATGAACCGTTCCGAGGATTACGTCGCTAATGACAAGTATTACACAAACAATACCTAACTTTTATGGTGGTATTTCTAAGGTACCTGATACCCAAAAAGGACAAGGTCAAGTAAAGGATGCTTTGAATTGTATTCCTGAGATCAATTCAGGTTTAATTAAACGTCCTGGTGCACGTCGTGTTGGTACCTCAGCTTTGTCTGGAGCTACCTCTACTGGTACTTGGTTTCATTATTATCGTGATGAAATAGAAGGTAGTTATATAGGTCAAGTACAGACAAATGGTGCTGTTAATATGTGGTCCGCAGAGACAGGAACCTCTCTCAATGTTACCTATGAAAGTGGTCAAGAAACCAATTTAAAGAACTACTTAAATAGTGGCACAATATCTAGTGAGACTCTTCAGTTCACCACTATTAATGATAGTACACTTGTTTGTAATCGCAATGTAACGACTGCGATGGGTACAGCTACTACTGATGCACGTCCACATACTTACTCTGCTTTTGTTGAATTAAAACAGGTGCAGAATGGTAGGCAGTATGGTCTTAACATTCAAAACCCTACATCAACCTCATCTCTTACTACTATCACTACTGCAACACAAGTAGTTGCTAATCCAACTGGTGAGGGTTATACAACCTTTAGTGGTAGTCAGGGTCACTGTCCTCATATAGGTACGAAAGTATTCACAATTAATGGTACTGCTGCTCCACAATCTGGTGCTACCAACCTTGTGTTTCGTCTAACGGTGACAGGTCAACAGGGTCCAGAACCAAATGCCAATGTAGTTGATCAGGCTAGTGAATACACCTGTTCATATTCCCATAGGCTTGAATTGCTACACGGTGGAGAAGGCTGGGCTGTTGGTAGTGCAGGCAATGTGACGCTGGAAGGTAAGAGCTACCCAATCAATATCAACAAGGTTGAAACCGTAGATGTACGAGCATCAATCAAAGCTATACGTCCTGACCCAACACCATTTGACCAGCAGACAAATGTTACTCCTGACAGCATCCTAGGTGGTATCACCTCTGAGTTATCTGGAACCAACATCAACTTTGAGGTTATTGGTAACGGGATTTATTTGTACAGCAACTCAGTCAACTTCACTGTCGAAGCACAAAACACTGATCTAATGACCGTCATAACCGATCAGGTGAACGACATCACTGGTTTGCCGTTTCAATGCAAGCACGGATACATCGTCAAGGTTGCTAACAGCAGCTCTGCTGATGACGATTATTACTTGCGCTTTGAGGGTACTGGTGGTGGATCTGGTCCTGGTAGTTGGGTTGAATGTGCACAACCAGGGATTCTTAAATCAATTGATTCCTTGACAATGCCGATTATGATTCAACGTCAAGCTAACGGATCATTCCAGGTAAAACTTATTCAGTTTGATGTACGTGAGGTTGGTGATGATAGTACTCTGTATAACCCTAGTTTTATTGGTAAATCAATTAATAAAATTATATTCTTTAGAAATAGACTTGGCTTCCTTAGTGATAAGAATTTAATTCTATCTAGACCGGGTGACCTTACTAACTTTTTTGTCAATACTGCCTTAACCTTTTCCGGTACTGACCCTATTGATATTAGTGTTAGTTCTAAATACCCTGCAATTCTGTTTGATGCTCTTGAAGTAAATACTGGTCTAATTATATTTGCTGGTAACCAACAGTTCCTGCTCGCTACTGATTCGGACATCTTAAATCCCGAAACAGCACGAATAAGTAATATTAGTACTTATAACTATAACACTGCTGTACCTCCATTTTCTTTAGGTACATTAGCTGGCTATCTAGACAATTCTGGAGCCTTTAGTAGGTTCTTTGTTATGTCTAAAGTTCAACGTGAGGGCGAACCAACAGTCGATGAATTAAGTAAAGCTGTTTCCAATTTGTTAAGCAAAGAGATTAATCTTGTTGCTGACTCACGAGAGAACACTACTATCTTTTTTGGCAAGAAATCAAGTGATGAAGTCTTTGGGTATAAGTACTTTAGTATTGGCGATAAGCAATTTCAGTCTTCTTGGTTTAGATGGAAGCATACTCGACCTCTTTCTTATCACTGTTGTGTAGATGATACATACTATTTTGTTGATGACCAATTTTTCTTACAACGCATTGATTTAATTCGCGATGATGAGTCTACCTTTACTAAAAATGGTAAGGAGTATGGTGTCTATCTAGATAATTACGTCAGTGCTTCTGGAGGAAACTACAGTGCAACTACTCGTAAAACTACCTTTAATTTAAGCTGGTTATCTAGCATTACAGATAAGACTGTAGACCTTGCTGCAGTTAAAGAGGGTTCTTCTGGAACCATTGCCTTAAACATCGATGTACCTTCGAGTGGTACGTCTGTAACTGTTGATGGTGATCATTCAAGTGGAAGTATTTTATTTGGGTACCTGTATACCATGCAGGTTGATTTACCTAGGTTCTTTGTACAGAAAGTTGTAGGTGATAAAACCATTAACGAAGAACGTGGAAGCCTAGTTGTTCATCGCATTAAGCCTTCGTTTGGTCGTCTTGGTCAATACAACACAGTTCTAACTCGTACTGGTAAGACTGGTTACGTTGCTGAGTTCACATCATCTACATTTGATCAGTACAACATTGCTGATGTACAGGTAGAAGATGAGTTCATTGGCACCGTACCTGTGTATGAAAAGAATAATAACTTTAACTTATCAATTCAATCAACATCACCACTTCCCGCAACACTTATCTCTTTGACCTGGGAAGGTGATTATTCACCCAAATACTATAGAAATGTCTAAGTACATTTATCCACTAACTAAAGAGGTCGCTGTTCATGTGGCCTCTAATTTGCGCCCTGAGGACCGTAGAGAATGCACAGAGGGTCATGGTCATAATCCTCTGCTTGCTCTCCTTGGAGGCGCTTCTAGTGGTTACTCAGCAGCCTTCATGATGCCTAACGGTAAATGGGGTGCTGCTGGAGGAGTTGGTCCCGAGAACGGGATCTGGATGCTATGCACTCCTGAAATACACAACTATCCAAAGACCTTTGCACGTGAATGTAAACGTCTTATTGAAAGTAGACCAGAGAAGATGCTGTGGAATATTTGCGATAAACGCAATATAGTTCATCTAAAGCTTCTTCGATTTCTTGGATTTAAGTTTCTACGTGAAGTAACTTATGGTCCTAACAATTTAACCTTTATAGAATTTTGCCGTGTGCGAACCAGTAAGCTTGGGTCTAATGGCCGCCGGTCAGGCAGCTAGTGCCTTTGGTGGTCTTAAAGCTGCAGGAGATGAAAAAACTGCAGCAGTTAATAAATACAAAAGAGAGCTTGGAATACGACGTGTGAAATGGGACGGGCAACGTTCTTTGTACGGTACTCGTGTTGCAGAATACGAAACACAAGTTGCTGAAAATGTACTCAGTTCTAGTCGTGCTTATGCGGACGAACAGAGTCGCTTGAATGATGTATTCAGTGAGGCATCAGCGCAGGCGCAAGAGGCATTTGCACAATTATCTGAAAATCAAAAAGACTTTGGATCTGGTAAAACTGGTGATCGATTAGAGGCAAGGAACCTAGCTAAGTTTGGTAGGAATCAAGCTTTAACAGCATCTAATCTAATTCGTGCTCGTGAAAGTTATCAAAGTAATGTTGAAAATATACGAGAACGTTTGCGATCTACAAACCGTAATGCTTATTCTAAAGTCCAGTTTAAACCCCAACCTGGTTTCGCTCCTGTTAAACCTAATACCGATATGACTGCAGCTAATTTACAATTCCTAGGTGGTATTGCATCAGCAGCCTCTTCTGGAATTGGTGCATACAACAGCTTAAAAGCACCTGATGTTGGTTCGTTTGGAAGTTCATCACCTCAAGGTTTTTATAAACCAAATGTAGATTTCACTTCCTCAATTGACTTTGGCTCCTATGGAAATCTTCCGAGTTCTTTTAGTTTCACTAATCCATGACTTCATCTTTTAAATCATATAATCAAGGAGGTCAATTTCAACCATCTCAAGTTGATCTAGGTTCACAACAACAGGAACAAGTTAACCAACAAAACGTACAGGATTTAGAACGTAACTCTCAAGCTCAGTATGACCGGGATATTGAATCAGCTAGAGAAACTCAAAAAGCTGCAGAAGGTTTGGCTCAGTTTTCTACATCTCTTTCAGAAATATTGATTGAAAGGCAGAAGAAAGAAAATCAAAAGCAAATGTTGGAGGGTATGCGTGAGTACTGGTACAAAGGTGCTACACCAGAAGAAACTGAAGCATTTCGTGCTGACGAATCAAACCTTGCTGAAGCACGGGCTGCTGGCGATAAAGCTGCAGGTGACTTTGAAAATAGTGGTGGTGATGTATTCGTAGCTGAAGGTATCCGTAACTTGTCTGGTTGGAAAGCATATGGTTTTGCTAGGGCAATGCTGACTCAAGCTGGAGCTAGTTACGGTACGTACTACACCCAGAAGGGTCAAGAACTTGGCATGAATGAAACATCTGATCCTCGTGAACGTGCTGCTATTGAACAGCAGATTCGTGAGGAGTACATGATGCAGTATGCGGAGATGAATCCCATGCTGTTGCATGAACACTTGTTTCCGTCTATGCGGAAGTTTGAACAGGCTGATCAACTTGCTTATGCAGATAGGCAGGCAAAGCTGTTTCAAAAAAATAGAGAGGTTGCTAGAAAACAAGATCTATATGCAACCTTCGCTTCGTCAAGTCCTGAAGAAACCGCTAACAATATTCTTACTTGGGTTGATAATCACAAAGGTCAATTTGGTGGTGATACAAAGGTAACCTTCGCTTCTGCTGCAGATTTAATTCGCACAGGTCTTTCTGATGGTTCAATTGACCCTAGTGCTTTTCTGAATGCACTGGACTCCAATATCACTCGTCGTGATGGAACAGTATTATCACTTCGTGATTTCAGGTCTAATGATATTGCTACATTAGAACAAGCTGCTCGTTCTGCACTTAATACTAAGTTGGGTCGTGATATTGAATTTCAAAAGAACGAAGACCGTCTCGCTTATATCAAAGCTCGCAACGAATGGAATGCTAGCGATAGAACTGAAGAAGCGCTCCAAGCTATTAGAGCCAAATACCGTTTTAATGATCCTCAGTACCAATCAACGATTGGTTCGTGGGTTAGCAATGAAGACTATGATGATCAGTTAATTGTTAGCGATATTGAGCAGCGACTTAATGCTGGCCTCCCTGTACCACTAGATTTTGTTAATCGAATTAGTGACGCAACGATTCGCGGACAACAGATGGAAGCTGTTACTAATAATGATAAAGTATCACCACCTGAGTCTGTATTAGAAGAACATACAGCAGAAATTGAAGCAGCAGTAAAAGATGCTACTGGCATATTTGAGTATGACAGTTTGCAAAATCTTTATGCTCAACAAAATGCAGTTGCTTACTACCGTTCTCTTTACAAAAAATATAGAGACGAAGGTCGTAGTGTTAATGATGCTGCAGAGTTAGCAGCTTCGGAAACTATTAAACGTATTCCTGAGGAATTCAAAGTTAAAGACGGTGGGTTTTTCCAACGTCCTGAGTACAAACGGCAGACTAATAACCGCACTATGTACTTAGATCTCGATAAGCGGGCTCAAGACGGCAAGCTTGACTTCGATTCAAAGATCGAAGGTGTTGACGATCAAGTACGACAACTAAACGACGCATTAAAAGGTAAACGTGGCATCCCGGATTTCTGGCGTAGCCTTGCTGACGATCACGGTGTTGACGTCTATAAGCTTATTGACACTCAACTCCGGGCTTACGGATACGAGGGATTCAATGCGCCCAAAACATATTCAGACATCGAGCAGTATCCGCCTGCTTCACGGCGTCTGATTCAATTTCATAAAACTGACTCACGTGAATTAAGAGCTGCTTCTACTCAAGAAAATGCTCGTTGGTTCTTGGATTCAATTGCTTCCGTAGAGTCTCGTACATCTGGAGATTACAACGCATTTAATCTTAGTGGTACGAATGGCGGTCATACTGCTATTGGCAGTGGTGATAGCTCTACAGATCTAGATAAACCAATTACATCAATGACTATTGGTGAAATTAAACAACGTCATGCAGAAGGTGCTATCCATGCTGTAGGCCGTTATCAGTTTATTGCTCCAACATTTTTGGAGACAGCAAACCTAATTGGACTTGATGATAATCAAGTTTTTGACGAGAAGACGCAAGACCTGTTTGCTTTAACTAGAGCAGCAGTTCGTATTAGAGAAATGAACGGTGGTTCAGTAGCTGGCCTCTCTGCGGAGTGGATTGGGCTCAACAACCTGCCTGCCGGTCAAGTACAACAGATGGTTGCGTTTGGTAAGAACCTACCACCTTATAGACAATTACACATGTTACTCCCAGGCGTTGCTAAGGCAACACTGAAACCGAACTAACTATGGAAGAAATTACTAGCCCTGCTGAAAGTAGGCTGGTTGATAAATATGCTCAGTCCCTTGAAGAGGACAACAAATACAACGAATCACTAGAGCAACCTCCTGCACCCGTTGAACAACCTGAAGAGGTAGATAAGTTCAGTGACATAGGAGATGTTGCTCGTGAGATTGGTAGTGCTGTGGTCGGCGGTCTACAACAGACCGGTTCCGACCTTGTAACTCTTCCTGAGCGTGCTATCGACATGGCTCGCGGTGAAGATGTTGGTGGTGAGGAATATCGTCCTGACACTGACATCTTTGGCTCATTTGAAAACCCTATCGAAACTCGTACTTGGTGGGGTGGTGTCCTAAAGACACTTGTTAATTATGGAACACTCGCTTTTGTACCGGTGCCTGGTGCCCGTATTGGCAAGGTAGCTAGTGCTACTACAAAGCTCGGGTCAATCACACGTGGTGCTCTTGTGGGAGCAAAGGTTGACTTGATCGCCTCTGGATCACAAGAGGACAATGCATCAGCAGTTATTGCAGAGCACTTCCCACACCTGCGTACACCTTTGGCAACTAAGGATACTGACCACCCTGCCATGAAGACGTTGAAGAACGTCGTCGAAGGTATGGGTATTGGTGCTGTTGTTGATGGACTCTTTATTGGCCTTAAAGGTTTGAAGGGATCTGAAGCTGCTGCTAATCGTGTCAAAAGTATTGAAGAACAAACTGTTCAAAAAGGCATTGCTGAAGTAGCTGAATCACCTGCGGAGATGCGTGGTCATGCCAACAAACCTGTAGCTGACTTGCCACAAGGATCACCTACTTCCAATGCTTCTGCTGGTGATGTCAATAAACAACTTTCTCGTACTCGTAATGAACTTGGTGCAGAAGGTGGTTCTACTGACTCACTGACTCGACCGCTGGAACTCGACCGTATAGGTAAAGGAAATCCTGAGCTTGCTCCTAAGGAAGTCAAGCGGATCATGGAAGAGTTTTCCACTACTGACTATGTACAAAAAGAAGTAGCGAAAGCTAAGGAGATGGGTGTACCACTTCATGAGGTGTGGTCTGATTCAACTGCCTCAATGAAGGAAATGTTTGAAGGTCGTCTTCGTACTGATCTTACATCTCGTGAATGGGCTGATGATTTTTATAAGCAAGGTATTAAACGCAAAGTCAAGATTGAAGATGGTAGTCTTCAAGAAATTGAAATCATGGATCCAAACATGATTCCTGCTGCTGACCTGCTTAAAGGTTCGTTGCTAAAAGAGATTCGTGATTTAGGTGTTGCTGGTCGTGAACTTCAAGACCTTTATGACCTTGGTGATACCGATGGACCTGCCAAAGCACTGTTCGATAAGTTTGCATCTCTAGTAGCTATTACAAAACAGTCCCGCTTCTTCACTGGTTATGACCTCAACTCAATGAAGGGTATTGATGGTACTCCTAAAAAGGCTGACTTTCAAAAATCAGTTAACGAGGAAGTTCAAAAATCTATTGATGCGTTTCGGACTGCATTTCAAATGGCAGGTGAGAGTGGTGATAATGAGCTTTTTAAAGCGTATATGGAAACAGCTTCTATGCTTGAAGATGTTACCAATCTAAATGATTTGGATAATTTTTTCCGTAAGAAATTACGTGGTGGAGAGTTTAACGGTAAGAAGAAAACTGGTGAACTTGTTAGAGAACTAGAAGGAGTAATGATCCATAGCGTCTTGAGTGGCCCTAAAACTCCTGTCAGAGCAATCATGGGTACAGCCTCTGCTGCATATCTTCGGCCTATGGCTACTGCTCTTGGAGCAACCATGACCGGTGATGTCGTTACACGTAAAGCATCGTTAGCCGCACTTAACGGTATGGTGCAAATGATTCCTGAGGCTTTTACT
>Ga0181408_1000478_pt1 | contig 13023 bp, 11 predicted proteins | sample 31SPOviralmetaG_FD_130137 | JGI IMG/M metagenome (GOLD analysis project Ga0181408, IMG submission 130137) | Marine viral communities from the oligotrophic San Pedro Time Series (SPOT) site, San Pedro Channel, CA, USA - 31 SPOT_SRF_2012-02-16 | ecosystem: Environmental > Aquatic > Marine > Strait...
ACAGATGGCTAATCTTGCTGTGTCTGGTGTTAATTTTGTTCTTAATCAAAAAGCAGATGCCTTAGAAACTAGCAGAGCTACTCAACGTGCTCATTATCTTACACAGCTTGAGAATGCTAAAGGTTGGCAAGGAATGGTAAAAGAGTACAATGACAAAGGTATTTATAATCGTGGTGAAATGCTATATCAAGAAACTTTTAATAATTTAAGGACTAAAGTTCAAGATAGATTTGGTGCTGAGTATGATATAAGTGTTTATGATGATACGTTAGAAGATTTAGCTCGACAATATTCAAGTGATAAAGTTAATTTAGACTCATGGAATAAAACAGTAGATGCACAGTTAGCTATACCTAACTTAAGTCAAGAAGATATGATAGCAAGAATACAACAAGAAGGAGCGTCTCCTAGAAGTATTGGAGCATGGTTTGGTAATAAACTAACAAAGATTGCTAAATCACATGATGAGCAGACGATGACTGCAGCAGACAGAAGAGCAAAAGACAGAATGCTTGGTGGTCTAATTGGAGAACAATTTAAAGCTGCAAAAGATGCTATTTCTGAATATGGTCAAACTTCTGGTAAACCTATTGGTGCTCTTGTTGAGTTTATGAAAACTGATAAGGGTAAAGAGTTAGCTTCTAAAGTTACAAAAGATGCTAAATTTGTAGTAAAAGATAGGCAATTAGAAGATGAGTTTGGGAATACTGTTAAAGTTCAATCACAAGGAGTTGTAGGTATTGGTCGGGGTGATAGAGGTGCTGTAGAGCTTGGAGATTTTATAGATGTTTCTGTACTTGAAAAAAAAGCTCCAGAAAAAATGCCTACTGCAGTTGAAAGTTTGCAAATAGGAAGTCAAATTAGTAATTTTGTTGAGGGCTATAATGACCCAGATATAAATGACGAATATAAAAAATATTTAAAAGCAGAAAATGAAGCCGGTTTAGTACTTAATGCAGATAAAACTGCAAAATTTTTACAAAAACAATATGGTGTTTCTCAATCTTTAGCAATTAGTATGGGTGCATTACATATTTTAAAGCAACCTCAACCTTTTAAAAACACAACAGTAAGTCAATATGATTTTGATAAGTTAAGAGAAGATGCAAATGAGAATGATGTTGCTTTTGTTGATACAGAGAAAGTATATTCGTATGTTCAAGACATTATTAAGAAAAAACCTGATACTGCTATTCCAGAACTTACGATGTTATATAAAGATATGATTATCGGAATTAAACAGTTAGATAATAAAACTGACGAAGAAAAGTTAGGAGAACTTATGCAACTTAATATACTTTTAAGTGATTATATTCCGAATGAAATTAAATCGCCAGAAAGTATTCTTGCAAAACCTGCTCCAAAACCAGAGCAAGATTTATTTAGGGGTCCTGAAGGTACAATATTTAATAAAGATGGTGAAATAGTTTATAGACCTCCTTTTGGTAGAGGATAACCTATGACAAAACTTTTAATAGGTAAAGGTGCTCGCTCGTCTAGATTAAGACAAGGATATACCCTTGATGACCTAGAAGAAAATGAAGAGTTCCAAGAAGTCTCTGAACGATTCTTAGAATCTGTTGGAGAAAACTCTAATGATGTTTTTGAATATTTAAGAGACTCTGACTTTAATCTTTTTTCTGGCATGCAACGTGCGATGGAAAGCGGTAACTTTACCGAACAACAAAAAAAAGATTATAGATTTTTACGTAAGCGTTTTGATAGAGCAGACATGGGAAGCTTCAGACAATATGCAGAGCTTGCCAAAGATGCTGTTATTGATATTGCTACTGACCCTACAGCTATTGCAGCTACATTATTAACTCCTGTTACAGGCGGTAGCTCACTAGCCTCAAGAGCTGTTTTAGCCAAAGGAGCTACAGAAGGACTTAAAAACATTAGTAAAAGTGCAAAGAAAAGCGTAGGCTTTACTGCAGCAGAAGTAGGGGCATGGACAGGTTTAGAAAATCATTTTAGACAGAATACTGAACTTAATACTGATATTCGTAAACTATACTCAAACTCTGAGTTAGCAGGTTCAGCAGCAGTAGGAGCACTTACAGGTGGTTTAGTTGGAGGCTTAGTAAGACGTAATGAAATATTTGAAGATAGGCTACAAAGACTTTATACAGATGATGGTTTTAGAAAAGAAGCCGGTAGTGACAGAGCCTATAACTTTAGAAAAGCAAAAGACAAGATACTAGGTAAAACTATCGGTAGTCCGGCTAGAGTTTTACAAACTATATCTGAGTATTCTTCAAAAGCTAGAGATTTAGGAGAAACTTTTACACATGAGTTTGGTAAGACTTTAACACAAAGAACTAAAAGAAGACGTGGATTTAGTTACGCAGAAGACTTAGGAGATAGACGAGGTAATTATCTTTTAAACTTTGATGAAGCTGTTGCTCCTATTAGAAAAACAGGACAAGTATTACCAGAAGATGAAATAGCAGTTGTTAGAATTTTAAGAGGTGGTGATGATTCACAGGCTAGTAAAGCTGTAAAAGAAACTGCAGAAAACTTACGAACTTTTTTTAATAGAATTAGCGATGAAGCTGCAGAAGCCGGATTAGACCCGAAAAAAATTGAAGATTATTTTCCTAGGCAATGGAATAGAGAAGCTATCAAAAACAACAGACCACAGTTTGAAAAAAGATTAATTGAAAAAGGCATTGTGTCTGAAGATGAAGTTAAGGGTGTGGTTGATGGAATGCTTAATAAACAAAATGAATTATATGGTTCTCACTCTAATTTACTAACTCAATCTCGTGTTTTTAAAGATTTAAACGATAATGAGTTTGAAGAATTTTTAACTAACGATTTAGTGCCTGTAGCAACTAACTACTACATGAATGCTGCAAGGACTATACAAATTAAAAAATCATTTTTAGGTCCCGGTAAAGATGTTGGAGTTGTTGGTAAAACTGAAGCCGACAATTTAATTTTATTTAAGAAAAGTAACGAAGAACAATTTATAGAAAGATTTATTAATCCTATTGATGATGAGCTTATTACTGCGAGAGGTACAGGTTTAACAGCAAAAGATAAAAAAGATATTCTTAATGTCTTTAAATCTATTACAGGTCAAGTAGATTACTTTGATAGTGGTTTAATGCAGGGGATATACGATACTACGAAGTTAGCAAATGCTGTAGCATATCTTCCACTAGCTACTATTTCGTCTGTTACAGAGGCTCTAATCCCCTTTGCAAAGGCTCCTGCAAGTTCTGCATTTAAAGGAATACAAGATGGAGTTACCAAAGGACATAAAATATTTACTGATGAAATAGGTCAACTGCTAAAAGAAAAACACAAACTAAGTGACGATGCCATTCGTAGAGAAATGAACAGTGTTTTTATTGCTGTTGATGAAGCTATGGGAGATGTTACTAATCGTTTATCTGGTGAAGGTCTACAGAATGAGTTTCTTAAAAAACAAGCTAGAAGGTTTTATAGATTTAACTTGTTGGTTCCTTGGACAAAGACTGTACAGCTTGCTTCTTTTTCTACTGGTAAAGATTTAATTAGAAACAATTTACAGCTTTTAAATAAAGGCGGGCTTAGTAAAAATAAAAAAGAAAAACTAGAAGGGGAGTTGTTTGATTTAGGAATTGATATTACAAAAGGTAGAAATTGGCTGACAAAAGGTGGTAAAACAGATGACCCTTATTATAGAGATATTATTAAAGGTGCAGGTAGATTTACAAACTCCATAATCCTACAAACCTCTAGAGAGTTCGGCACAGTGCCAACCTATATGACCAATCCTAAAGTTGATATCTTTACACAGTTTTTAAGATACCCTACAGTGTTTGGTAATACTGTTCTTAAAAACTTTGCTAGAGATGCTATAACAGACCCTACAGCAAACGCACCTAAAATAGCTGCCTTCGCAGTAATGGCTACTAATGTAGCAAAAGCTACTAACTACTGGAGAACCTCAGAAGAAAATAGAGAGCGTATAGATAAAGAAGGTGAAGACTGGAGAGACACGTTAAAAGCTTTTCAAAGAGTTGGGCTGCTTGGTCCATTAGAGTATGGGGTAAGAGTAACTGAAGGCTTATCTTATGGACAGAATCCTCTATTAGCAACAGCCGGAGTTGGCGGTCCCGTTATAAATGACATTATAGGTCTTGCATTTTACAATAGAGGTTTGTTAGAAACAGCAGCTCGTAAAGCTCCACTAATAGGAACAAAAAACATCTTTGATAGAACTGTCGGAGATATCATGGAAGAATACACAGGTTTTAGAGACCCTTATACTCCTATGCAAAAAGCAGCTAAAGAAGCTACTAAAAGCATTAGAGGGACAATTAGAGCCGGTACAGATGTCTTTACTGGTAGAGAAACCGCAGACGATACCACACCTAGAATATTGAGAAACATGGGTGGTCCTATAAATGTTGACCCTTTTACTGGACAACCTTACGAAGAAAGACAAACATTTGTAACAGGCGGTTTAGTAGAAGGTGGCGAAGAAGTTCCGTTTACAAAAGAAGACCCGGCAGACAGAATAAATAAATTTACCGGTGAGCCTTATCAAGAAGAAATGGATAGACTTGGTTTTAATGATGCCGGTAAAGTTAAAAGACCTCTGAAAGAAGTTGTTTTAGATATTGTTGGTGAACAAATTATATCTGAATATAATATTACTGATGATGAAGAAGGAAAAAGAAAATTTGTTAATTTAATTTATGATGTTGCTAAACAAGAAAATCATCCTAATCCAATATTTGCAGCAACTCAAGCAGTTCAAGAAACTGGATGGGGTAAAAAAACAGGCGGTAATCTATATGGCATTAAAGCTAGAAAAGGTGAAAAATCTAAAACAGTTAGGACTAGAGAATTAGAAGGTGAGGAATTAGCTTTAACAGATGAAAAATTTGTAGATTTATCTAAGGAGTCTGTGCAAAAAAATGTACAACATTATAATACTTTAATGGCTAGGGAATACCCACAAGTTCTTAATGAATTAACTCAAGGAAATATTAAAGAAGCTACAAAACATTTACAATCTAAAGAAAACGGAGGATATAGGGAAAGTACAAATTATGCAACTGACCCAGATTACATAGATAAAATTATAGAATTATATCCCTATGTAGAACAACGAATAACTGGTCTTGACAACTCTTAATTTTACCTGTATAATGTAGTATGATTCTATATCTAGAAGACCAACTCGAAGCATGCTATAGACAGTATTGCATCCACCAAGTAAAACAAGACATGCCCTTTATGTCTTTAGACGATTTCAGAAATATGTTTGAAGACCTCATGGCAGAAATATATAAGGACGAAGAATGAAAGATATGTTAAAAAGTTTAGTAGGAGCAGTAGCACCTACAATAGGTACTGCATTAGGCGGTCCTATGGGAGGCATGGCAGCTAATATGATAGCAGATGTACTTGGAGTCCCTAACAATCCTAAAGCGATTGAAAAGGCTATACAAGAAGCTACACCTGAACAGATGCTTGAGCTTAAAAAAGTTGAACAAGAATTTGAAGTTAAGATGAAAGAACTTGATGTGGATGTATTTAAACTTGAGACAGCAGATATACAAGATGCTAGAGGAAAGTTTAGTAAAGATTGGACAGCACGTATCATGGGCATGGCTACAGTAGGTGGATTCTTAGGTTATATATTTCTTATAACCCTGCAGCCCCCAGAAGCCAACTCAGAGGCATTAGTCAATTTAATTTTAGGATACCTAGGTGGTCTAGCATCAGCTATTGTTAGCTTCTATTTTGGAGCATCACATAAACAAGATTAATGAAACAGAAAATAAAAGACGTTATAGCAGACGGACGATGGAATTGGTTCGGGCTAATAAACGAAGAAGAAGACTCTCAAGATAATTGTTATAAAGGATTATTTTGGGATTTAGAAACCAAGAAATTCCTAAGATGGAATGAATTTAATAAAAAGGAGTGTAAATCAACTGAAAGCAGTGACCAGTAGTGTCTGCGTTGTATGTATTGTTGGTTGGGCATATGTAATAGTTTCGGCATACTATTACTTTTTCTAACCCCTACTAAAACTTAAGAAGGATTTTAAAGAACGCTATTGTTAGCTTCACAGGGAACTTGCACCTTAAAATATGGAACAAGCAATTCAATTTATTAATGAAGTTGGTTTTCCAATTGCTGCTGCATTAGGATTAGGTTTCTTTATATGGAAACTTATTAACCGTATCATTGATGGTATGGAGACTAAGCTAGATGTACTTGATGACAAAGTAGCGGACCAAATAGAACAAATGGAATTACGATTAGGTACTAAGTTAGATTCACAACACGGTATCTTAGTAGCTCTTATAGATAGAGTACGTAGTTTAGACAACGAGATTATAAGACAAGATACACTTATTAAAACTATACTAGGAGTACCTCAACTTATAGATAGTAATAAGATAGCTAAAGCAGATAGAGATGACCAAAGGAAAGACTAATGACTATATTTGATAAAGGGTTGGCTATTTTTGGTTTAATCGTAGTAATTCTTGTTATTGCTGTAGATGCAAAAGCAGACCAAATGGTACACAAGTTTAAGAACCCTAGTTTTTCAGGTAACAATACAAGCTCTCATTACCTCACAATAGAAAACCAAGAGTTCAATAGAAAAGAAGCAGTCAAAGCAGAAATAGAAGCTTACCAAGATGAGCTTGCAAGAGAAGCAAAGAACACAACACTTGCTAGATTTATTAGAAACTTAGAGTCTAGAATATACGCACAGTTATCTAGGCAGTTAGTAGAAAATTTATTTGGAGAGAATCCTTCTGACTCAGGACAAGTAGAACTAGAAGGTAACATCATTGAATATGAATCAGATGGGGAATATATCACACTAAAAATAACGGATGCAGAAGGGAATGAAACAATTATCACTTTGCCTATTGGGTCTTTTACTTTCTAGTTGTGCACTAAAGTATGATTCATTATTAACTACAGGTGGTATACCCAACATAGTTATACAAGAATCATCTGTATTAGATTTACAGTCAAAAGAATTAAAAGATTTACCGGCAGCTATAAATAAACCAACCATTGCTGTTTACCCTAATAGCTTCAAAGACTTGACAGGGCAACGTAAGAGTAACAGTGAGTTTGCTTTATTTAGTACAGCTATTACACAAGCTCCTGAAGCATTTTTAATCAGGGCTTTTAAGCATGCTGCTAATGGTGAGTTCTTTAAAGTTGTAGAACGAGTAGGACTGGATGACCTTACAAAAGAAAGACAACTTATAAGAACAACAAGAAAAGAATTTAAAGAGGATAATCAACTAAAGCCTTTATTATTTGCAGGGTTATTAGTTCAGGGCGGTGTTGTTAGTTATGATACAAACCGTACAAGTGGTGGGCTCGGAGCTCGGTATTTAGGAATAGGCACAAGTAAACAATACCGGGAAGATACCGTAAGCATTTCACTAAGATTGGTTTCTGTAAGTACTGGAGAAGTATTAATAGAGGTTTTAGTCTCTAAGAGTATTTTATCTGTAGGACTTTCACAAGACATATTTAGATTCATAGAACTAGGTACTGAGCTTGTTGAAGTGGAAGGAGGTTTTACAGAAAACGAATCTGTATCTATAGCTTTGCAAAGAGCAGTAGAGACAGGTGTTTTAAATATAATAGAAACAGGAATAGAAAGGGGCTATTGGAAATATGAAGAAACAATTATTAAGCCTATTGATTGTGGCGAGTGCATTGGCATTCGGGGCTGACAACGAGATATTCGTAGAGCAGTCAGGAGCTACAGCCAATATAGATTTAGAGCAGTTAGGTTCAGGTAACATCATTGGTGGTGTTGACGCTTCAGCAGGAAGCATGACAGCTTTAGATTTAGATGGTACTAGTATGACACTAGACATAAATCAAATAGGTGACTCAAATAAATTTCTTGGAGATATGTTGGCTGATAGTTTGGTAGGCTTCTTTGAGTTTGATGGAGATAGCAACACGTTTAATATACAGGTTGACCCAACAAATACTCATGGAGCAGACAGCTCAAACTTAAATGTAGATGTAACAGGTACAAGTAATACTTTTACTTTAGACCTAGCAACAGCAGACATGGCAAGCAGTACTGATTTAGATTGGATAATACAAGGCGATAGTAATACACTAGACTTTGATATTGATTACGATTCAGGTACAAGCTATGTAGATATTGATGGTGATTCAAACAACGTAACTTTCGATGGTGATGGTTATGCCGGAGGTTACTTCTACTTAGACCAAACTGGAAGTTCAAGAACATTTAATATAGAACAACAAAGTACATTAGATAATGATTGGCTTAAAATTCTTTCTACAGGTAGTAGTGGTACTGTCTGTGTTGTTCAGTCTGATGGTGGTACGTCCACTTCATGCTGATATAGGAAGCATTACAGAACTAGAAGGTTCGGGCAGGGTTATTAGAGATAATACCTATAATGCTGCTTTATCCTTTGATATAAATAGTTTTGATAATGTTCAAACTTCAAACGGAAGATTAGGCATTACATTTCTAGATGACAGTCAAGTTCGTTTGACTGAGCATTCAGAATTAGTTATAGATGAATTTATCTATGACCCGGACCCATCTAAATCTAAGATGGCTCTACAGTTCGCTAGTGGAACCGCACGTTTTATTACGGGCAAACTGTCTACAATTAAAAAAGAAAACATTCTAATTCAAACTCCTTCTGCAACGGTAGGAATAAGAGGCACTGATTTCACAGTGACTGTAGATGAATTAGGAAGGTCTTTAATTATTTTATTACCTAAAGAAGACGGACTACCATCTGGAGAGATAGTGGTCAGTACTGCTATGGGTCAAGTTATTTTAAATAAACCCTATCAAGCTACAACAGTTTCTATGTTTGAGACTGCTCCTAGCAATCCAGTTATTCTGGACTTAACCTTAGAACTCATTGACAACATGTTAATAGTAAGTGCTCCACGAGAAGTACAAGGTTTAGAGTCTAGTTCTGCAGAAGTAAAGACCGACAATCTATTAGACATAGACTACTTAGAGTTTGAAGAGTTAGAAAAAGATTACTTAGGAGAAGATGAACTAGAGTTCACCGAGTTAGATATAAACTATTTAGATGTAAATTTCTTAGAAGACCTTTTAAATGTTATTGAAGAAGTAAATGAACTAGATACAACCAAAACACTTTTAAAAGCTGACATAGATTTAAAAGGAACGACCTTTGGTTTTGACCAAGAAACACAAATTAATACGTTTATGACAGATACAGTCATTACGTTCTATAAATCTTTAGAAGATACAGTAAGACTAGACTTAGACAAAAGCAACTCCTATACCTTTATCTTAGTACAGAATGGTAAGAGTACACAGATAGTTGTAAATGGCGGTGGCTCATCACAAATTACTATAACACAAGGAAACTAATATGAAATGGTCTTTACCTTTGATTGGCTTGTTGACTCTTCCCTTATTGTTTAATGCAGTTCCTTTACAGGTTTTAAAATTAAAAACCTTTGATGTCTTTATAGAGACTCCCGACCCTACCGGCTATTTTAGCATTTTAAATATTACTGAAGAAGACTTAGATGCGGAAGGTGGTTATCCTCTACCAAGAGAAAGTTTAGCCAACATACATACGAAGCTATTAGAAAAAGGAGCGATAGGAGTTGGTTGGGTTATGTTATTCCCACATCCCGATAGACTAGGAGGGGATGATAGGTTTGCTATAGCCTTAAGCAGCTCACCATCGGTCATAGGAATGCCTGAAGTTAATAATGCGTTTTACCCCGCTACTCATGGTACAGTAATAAAGGGCATTGAGGTTTCTTTACCTAAAGCAGCAGGATTTTTAGAGAACATTGAAGTCTTGAAGGGCGCAGCAAGTCAAGGAGCTATATCAGCAAACGTAGATGTAGATAACTTAGTAAGGCAACTACCTCTTTTACAACAGACTCCTAATGGTTGGGTCGCTTCTTTTGGCACAGAGGTTCTAAAGATTTTAGGTGGAGGCACTACGTATCAAATAGTAACCAATGAAAATGGTATAGAGATGGTAAGAGTAAGAGGACTACCTCCTATACCTACGGATAGTCTTGGTCGTAAGTGGGTAAGTTGGGTTGATACACCTCAAACAACTCTTAAAGAAATGGATGTAAACGGTAAGTTTGTTTTTGTTGGCTTTACTGCAAAGGGCATTATGCCTCAGTTGGCTACTCCAACAGGCTTATTAGAACCTCACAAAATACAAGCAGCCCTAGCAGAATCCATATTACTAGATACTCCGCAAATACCTGACTATCATTTACTAGTAGAACTACTATTATTATGCCTCTCAGGGCTCTGTATTGCGTTTCTAATAAACTTTCTAGGTATGACTAGTGGGGTAGTCGCAGTCTTTTTTGCAATGTCTTCGGTAGGCTACTTAGGACTGCATCTTATTGGATTAAATTATTTGATAGATGTGACGTGGTCTTTAATCGGAATGCTTTTTGTTGCAACCCAACAATTTTATTTAAACTTTAGAAAACAATTTAAACTAAGACAACAGATAAAAAAACAATTTGAAACTTATCTTGACCCGAGGCAGGTAGCGTTACTACAAAAGAATCCAGAGCTTTTAAAGTTAGGTGGTGAAAGACGAGAGATGACGTTTCTTTTTATGGACATCTGTGGATTTACTCCTATATCTGAACACTATAAAAACAAAGATGACCCGGAAGGTTTAGTATTATTAGTGAATGAGTTTTTAAATAAGATGACAAATATTATTTTGGATAACGGTGGAACGATAGATAAATATATGGGAGATTGTATTATGGCATTTTGGAATGCTCCCTTACCCTGTAAGAACCATGCGGAAATGGCAGTTAAATCAGGGATAGAAATAGAAGAAGCAATCCGAGACTTACAAGAAGAATACGAAAAACGAGGTCTACCTCCCATTAATGTAGGAACCGGGATTAATACAGGAACATGTATTGTCGGAAACATGGGGTCTGAAAGTAGATTTGATTACTCTGTTATCGGGGATGCAGTCAACCTTGCAGCTAGATTAGAAGCAACCGCAGGAAGAGGACAATACATAGAAAACAAAACTATTATGTCTAGAGCGACTGTTCTGCAACTACCGAGTCAATGGGTATATAAAGAACTTGGAGCAATAAAAGTTAAAGGGAAAGAAGAAAGTATAACTATTTACGCTCCATTGTAGCTATCTTTAAAAGGTTGCATCTAGCTGAACTTCTATACTTTTATGTAGGGGTTCCAAAGCAGTCCTTGCTTCTTGTAAGGCTTTTAGAATAACTAATCTATCTTCTTGATGAAAGAGGTCAATATATTCGATAGGGAAAGAACTTAGTTCAGTAACCAATTTATTTTCAGAGTCAATACAAAGCTTCCAACTTATTAGATTAGCTTCCTTCGACTTTTTGTTCGTCTTCATTTTTAATTTCGTTAAATGTAATTATATTTTGTTTTCCTCTGAGACCTGCTTTCATGTACGATGTAGCCCTGCCTTCAAAGAAGTTTTGATGTTCTACTCCCATAACCTCATCTATCCAACCTAAAGGATTATCCTTTTGTCCAAAGTTTGTTTTTAACCCTAGTTGAAGTAAGCGTCTATCCGCTATGTATCTATTGTAAGCATACATATCTTTCTTTGTAAGCCCTTCTAAATTACCCATATCAAAAACTAAATCTAAAAACTTATCTTCTAAAGCTACCATCTTCCTACAGATTTCATAAATTTCTTTTTTAAAGTCATCGGTCCAGATGTCTAGATGTTCTTGAATAAATTCTCTAAACAGTTTTGTCATAGCTTCTACGTGCATAGATTCATCCCGGATGCTATAGGTAACTATTTGACCCATGCCTTTCATACGACCAAAACGAGGGAAGTTTAATAGGATAGCAAAGCTACTAAAGAGTTGTAAGCCTTCCGTAAACGCTGAATAGACTGCTAGAGTTTTTGCAATGCTTTGTTTATCTTTTAATGTGGGTTTAAACTCTCCAACGTAATCATGCTTATCAGACATCTCTTCATACTCTGCAAAAGCTTTGTATTCTATTTCAGGCATACCAACAGTATCCAGTAAAAGACTGTAAGCATGTTGATGTATAGACTCCATGTTAGCAAATGAAGTCATCATCATCCGGGCTTCAGGCTTTCTAAAGATACGCATGTATTTGTCTACGTACCCGGACCCAACATCTACATCTGACTGTGTGAACAATCTAAAGATTTGTGTTAATAGATTCTTTTCTTCTTTACTAAGTTCTTGCCAGTCTTTGACATCATTATGTAAAGGAACTGATTCAGGCATCCAATGCATTTGATTTTGTAGAACATAGTAATCAAACATCCAAGGATATTCGAAGGGTTTATAATGTTCTCTTGTTCCTAGTATACTCATTTATTCTCCATTTCTTCGGCATACTTTTTCAGTAGCCATTTGTTAAATTCTTTTTTATATTCTTGTTCTGTGTAGGTGATAGAGAAGGGTGTTTTATTTTCATCGCAATGGTCTAACCACATGCGTCTACAAAACTCACTAAACTTTTTATCCTTCACAAGCTATACAATCCACTTCCTCTAATCTTATACGAGGTATTTTAATATTAACATTCTCTGCAGTTCTAGCAGCATCTGACCTAAAGTAATACAAAGACTTCAACGTATGCATAGCATACCAATGAACATCATTGACATACTGTAAGTATTCGTCATGTATTTCTTGAGGCTCAGTTGCCTTCGGGAAAACAAAAAACAGATTGACGCTTTGACTTTGACAAACGAACTCCTGCCTTTTGTACGCATGTTCAACTATCCAGATTTGGTTAATTTCATTTGCGGTTTTAAATAATTCTTTTTCTTTATCGTCAAGAATATCTAAGTGTTGAACGGACCCTTCGTTAGCAGCTATGTCTTTCCAGACCTGCTCAAGCTCTTTAGCTTTTAATCCTTTTTTCTTAAGAAGACTCTCTAGATTTCTATTCTTAACTTGGTAAGAACCGGATAAAGTTTTGTGCGTATATACGTTAGCACGATA
>Ga0181408_1000479_pt1 | contig 13008 bp, 17 predicted proteins | sample 31SPOviralmetaG_FD_130137 | JGI IMG/M metagenome (GOLD analysis project Ga0181408, IMG submission 130137) | Marine viral communities from the oligotrophic San Pedro Time Series (SPOT) site, San Pedro Channel, CA, USA - 31 SPOT_SRF_2012-02-16 | ecosystem: Environmental > Aquatic > Marine > Strait...
CATAATTTTGATTGGTTGATTGTTAATTAGATGCGACCTGCATCTACCCAGAAAGCCCGCACCTTGTGAGGTGCGAGCTGTGGTTATTGTTAGGCTTGCTTGGCGATGAAATCCTTGCCGTAGATGCCTGCGTCTGGGGCGATAACGGTGGCTTTCCATCCGAGCTTGATGCCCCTGTATCCTTCGTCTTTCCACGAGTCCCGCATCGCCTCTAGCTCGTAATCAGCTTCGGCTTTGTCGTATGATCCGTAGAGAGTTTCTGTTGCACCGTCGAGTTTGGCGGTGATTTCAAAGTATTTGAATATATCCATATTTGCATTGGTTGATTGTTAGAAATAAGCGGAATGCTTACACCCAAAAAGCCCGCACCTTGGAGGGTGCGAGCTGTGTGGATTAAATACTGCGAGTGCAGTAGAAATCTGGTAGATCATCTTGACCTCGGTCAAGTGACTTCATGTGTTCACAGGCGATGTCTATGGCATCGTCTATGTCGACTGGATTTTCCTTGTTAAATTGAACTTCAATGAATGAAGGTTCAAATCCTTCCTGCCATGCAATGAAGTGTGCTGATGTCGCATGACCTCCGCCTTCAACTGGAATGGTCGCCAGTGTGTATTCGGATAGGTCTGTGTAGTTCAATTTGCTAGTTGATTTCTGTGTATCGATCATGATATTTGATTAGTTGATTGGTCATCTGTGTTTGCACGGGCTGTGAACCGTCTCAGAGTTGAGGCTACATTACCAATCTATGTCCCACTTACTACGTCATCGATCATCCGAGACTTATCACCAAATCGACTGCCGAGTCGCTGTCATATATCCGCAAGTCCAAGGCTCAAGGCAGAGGGTCTTCTGGTAGCGGTAGAGATGCTAGCGGTCGACATCCGAAGTCGGAGTCGGTAGCGTTTGGACTGTCAAAGAACGGGAACTGCGCCCTCAGTATAGCACACTTTTTCAGATAAAAAAGCTTTTTTTTCATCAAAGTGCATTTTTCTTCAAATAGATCCTTTTTTCTGGCTGATCAGCACGGCGGAGTAGGGGATAGCTGTGCGGTCATGGCGGTAAAGATTACCCCGAAGTCATCCCATTAAATGCATCAACTCATATGACCATCTTGGCGTTGGTATCGTCTGGCACCCGTGGGCTACATATCTACTGCCTCACGGGGAATTCATGGTCATCCAGTCGGTGGAGTAGGGGATAGCTGTGCAGGTAATGGTGCAGATAACAGTGCAGATGTTGAATCAATCTGAATGCATTACGCTTTCGCAGAAGAAAAGGATACCTCACGCGAGGCGCTCTATGCTAGGATACAAGCGGGCTACAGGGCAATGGTGCATACATATGTGCAGATTCGCTGAGAATTAGACATAAGATATATTGTGCCGTCCAGATAGTGATGCCCCTGCTCGCGCATGACAGGGGTGGAGGGGGTCAGCGCGCGCGCCAACGCTAGATACATGTATCTTCAATCGGGGCTTAAAAAAAAGTGCCTCTCAAGGCGCCCCTCCTGGCCCTCTCCTTAAGGTTCCTTCCTTAAGGTTCCTTCCTTAAGGTCCCTTCCTTAAGGTCCCCTTCCCTTTGGGTTCTCTTCTTAAGGCCCCCTCTACTTTTTACAAAAGTACTTACATAAAGGACGAGTGTTCCTTAAGGAAGAGGGCAATGAAAAGACCTGTCAAGTCCGTAGTCACATATTTTTTTACCTATGGCTCATTAACTTGACGGATCCCCGATATGGTATCATTGATTGGTAATGGCTACCAAGGAGGAGTTAATCAGTCAAATATCGGATTCGATCCAGGAGATCGTAAAGGAGAAGGAGGCCATCCAGGCTAGAAGCCTGAGTCGGCATAACCCCGAAAAGGTGGCCGAGATACTTTACCTATACAGCACGGGCAGTTCACAGACCAGGATCGTCAAGAAATACGGAATGGATCGGGGGACGGTTATTTCTGTCCTCACGGATTACGCGGACCACCTCGGTAAGTTCAGGGACCTGTCGGGCAAGATCGCGGCCCAGAACTATCTGAACCTCTCTAGTTTAGAGGAGGACCTCATTGAGAAGGTCAGGGACAGGATGGAGAATGACCCAGAGATGGAAGTAAGTTTCAAGGATCTCAAGGAGCTGTCCATAGCTAAGGCTAATGCTTCTAGAGAAGCGCTTACTGCACGGGGCGAGGCTACGCAGATAACCGAGGACAGGAAGGTATTTACCCAGGATGACTACGAGGCCACGATCAAGGCAGCCAGGGAAAGGATCCAGAAGGCTAAGGTAATAAATGCGGAGGTAAAGGATGCCTAGGTCAGTCATAGATGATAGCTATGACCCCATCTACGACCAGGTTCGGGGAATCCTGGGAGAGCATTTTGAGAACTACTGCTTCATAGTAATGAACTCCGAGGGAGAACTATTCTATGACTACAACCATCTCCCAGCTGGTAAGATGCTTATAAACGAAATGCAATACGAGATACGGGAAGATAACCTGGAGATTGAATGGGACTTCGGTGTTGACCCCGATGACCTGGAAGAAGAGGAATGACTATTGAGTTCACAAAGCACCCAATCCTGGAGTCCCCTACTGACGAAGAGATTGTTATATTAGGTGAAGCGGACCCCAAGTTACTAGCTTCTTTGCACGAAGCTCACGAGGGTAGAATACTGGCGGCGGAGACGGACCCCTTGCGTCATGGCTTCGACCTACCAGGGTGGGGCCGTATGCGTGACGCCATGCGGGACTACGACGAAGTCATAACCTTCGGGGGAAATAGAAGTGGTAAAACCACTGGCTGTGCTAAGATGCTAATGGAGGCCGTTACTAGCAACCAGGACGGACACGTTGTGTGCTTCAGCCAGAATGCGGACACCTCAGTAAAGGTGCAGCAGGCTGCGGTCTGGGAGATGATGCCCAAGGAGTTCAGGAAGAAGACCAAGAGTATTGAGGGTTATATTAACTTCAGTATGCAGAATGGCTTCACTGGATCTAGTTTCATCTTCCCCGATACCAGGACCCGTGTAGATTTCAAGACATATACGCAGTTCAGTAATAACCAGACTATACTTGAGGGTTTCGAGTTCGGGTTCAGAAAGGCTGATAGCCTGAACATAGGTGCATGGCTGGACGAATACCTAGGGGATGCGGCCCTGGTCAATACCCTTAGATTCCGTCTAGCTACCAGGAACTCCAAGATGATCCTGGGCTTTACCCCTATTGATGGCTACACGCCCTTCGTAGCTGAGTACTTAAAGGGCGCGGAGACGCTTGAGACTAGGAACGCTGAACTCCTGGATAAAGCGGTCCCAGTAAAGCAATACAGCCCTGAACGGGATGCTGGTATTGTTTATCTGCACTCGGACGAGAACCCCTTTGGCGGTTATGACCGTATAGCCAAGGACCTCAAGAACTCCAGCCAGGACACAATAATGGTCCGCGCCTACGGTCTACCCACGAAGTCAATGACTTCATTGATACCTAACTTCAGCCCTGAGGTGAATGTTTTATCCGATGAACCAAACAAATACGGAATGACCTTCCCTCCCGTGGATTCACTGACCTGGTATCAGGTAGTGGACTCAGCCTTTGCTAGGAACTACGTCAGTATCTGGGCGGGTGTTTCGGAGGCAGAGAATATATATATTAGAAAAGAATGGCCCGACAGGGACACTTACGGAGAGTGGGCGCTATTCGGGGACCCGAAGTGGAGATACGGCCCAGCGTCCAAGAAGGTTGGCTACGATGTTGAGAAATACGTAGAACTATTTCACGAGATAGAGGACGACATGGGTATAAAGGTAATGGAGAGGATAGGGGACTCCAGATTCTTTGCTAAGGAGAATGAGAACAACGTGGACCTGTTTACAAGTTTCTATGACCACGGGATGAGCTTTATACCATCCGATGGACAGACGGAGGCCGTAGGTGCCACAGCTTTGGACGAATGGTTCTTTTATAACCATGACTACGAAATTGACGAAGCGAACCAACCCAGGTGTTATGTGCATAAGGATTGCGGAAATTTAATAGAATCAATTATTAGCTATAATTCATCAGGTAAATCAGACGAAGCACTAAAGGACTTCTTTGACGCATTGAGATATTTAAGAATGTCCAATGCTGGAATGGGTCCTGACTATTTCTCGGACAACAGTATGGAAACAACCATGAAACATAAAGGAGGGTACTAATGCCTAAGGTAAAATTAACTGCACTATCGAATGAATACGAAGTAACCTTTGAGGAGGCTATAGGTATCGTCCTAGAAAAGATCCCTGAGGAATACATTACTGGCAGGGGTAAGAACACCTGGATCTCCGAAGAAGGCCAGCAGATCATAAAGGAGGGTCTATTTATAGACGAAATAATCCCTAAGAACTATATAGGCAAAGTAATTGCGGAATGCCCGAATCCGAGGTATAATTTTGTATACAACAAGGATATAGGAAAAAAGGTACCAGTAATGATTCCCCGAAGGTTACAAGGCAAGTTCATAGGAAAGATGATTGACTTTGAGGCCATTGAGGATATAAAGGGTGTAAGTTATCGGTATGTCAAAAAAAAGCAAAGTTGATAACACTTTGGACCAAAAGTGGTGCAGGGAGAACTCCGATAGACTGGCGTCATTTGAGATACTCAAACGCTACGTCAAGCACGAGACCAAGGTTCCTATGTCCCACGAAGACCTGTATGATAAAATAGGCGTCTCTAAAACGCAATGGTGGAGACTATTACAATCCCTAAAAGAACGACTTAATGATAAGTAACAATATTTCTGAAGCATTAACCTACCTGTCGGATGAACCCGACGTAAAGGCACTGAACTTAGCATACGACCAAACGGTCACTGAGCTTGAGGCATATTTTGACTTATGCAGAACGTCTTACGACGAACGAAGAAACTTCTGGCCAGGTAAGTCCAGGGATCACCGAAAGCACGGATCCGATGCATTTCCCTGGGAGGGAGCATCTGACATTGAGTGCCACATCATAGATGAGCGAATTACTCGGCTAGTAGCATTGTTCATGTCCTCACTACGTAGGGCCAACGTAAGAGCCTTCCCCGTAGAAAGCGGCGACATAGCACGAAGTAAATTAGTCTCAGGTTTTCTTAAGTGGATGGTTAGCTCAGGGTACATCCCTCGCTTCTACAGAGAGATGGAACTGGGCGCTAACTATATGCTGGAGCGCGGTATATTAATTACATATGTCGGGTGGCACAGGGAGGACAGAACCTTTAAACAACTGATTGATTTGAATCAGATTGCAGAAATAAGCCCAGAGGCCGCAATGGCTATACAGTCAGGGGACTCGGACGAGGAGTTAATACTCCTTCTTCAAAACACATTTGATGGAGTAACAGAGAAAAGAGCTAAGAAGGCACTGAAAGAACTGAGAAAGAACGGGGTTACTGAACTACCGATTGTAAAACGGCAAGTGAATTCTCCCGAAGTTAAAACACTGGCACCCGACGGCGACTTCTTTTTTCCTCCATATGTTACCGATCCTCAGCGAGCGCCTTATTGCTTCTGGAAGACTTACTACACAGCACAGGAGTTACAAACAAAAGTATCTACTGATGGATGGGATGAGGACTTCGTTGATTACATTATATCTAAATACAGGGGCGTCAATATTGATAGCATTGAGCGCGAACAGGAGGGTAGGCGCAGCATAAGCCTTACGGACAATGCATACGAAGCGGACGAACTTATTGAAATAGTTTACGGATACCAGAGACTGATTGACGAAGAGGATGGATCCGAAGGCATTTACTGCACAGTATTTCACAAGGAATTCAGCGGTAATGAAATTGCCCCTGGTTACGCTAAGTTTGAATTACTTAACGGATACGAGGACTACCCAGTCGTAGTAACTCGACTAGCTGAGGATACGAAACGTCTATACGATACCCAGACTATCCCCGACATTCTCCGTGGCATACAGAACCAGGTAAAGGTAGAAAAGGATTCCAGGATTGATCGTAACAGCCTCGCTACCCTACCCCCGATTCTTCACCCAGTAGGACAGGCACCTACGGACTGGGGACCAGGTCGAATGATTCCATATCGCCGTAAGGGTGATCTGGACTTCGCTCCAACTCCTGCATACAATCAAGGTTCCCTTGAGATGGAAACTACCCTAACGGATCTTGCGGATCGACTTGTGGGTTTGGATGAGCAATCACAGATTAGCACAGTTCGACAGCAGTTCCTTGTGGACAAGTTCCTTAGCCATACAGCCGAGGTTCTCAGGATGTCATTCAAGTGCTTCCAGCGATTCGGTCCTGATGAAATATTCTTCCGAGTAACTGGCATCCCTGACGCACAGGTGTTTAACAAAGGTAACCCCGATGAGAACTTTGATATATTAATTAACTTCGATGTCCTTAATGCGGACCCAGAAAATGTTCAGGCAAAGCTCAAGCAGTTCGCTGAACTGACGCAGTTCAATACTAATAATAGAATGAGCATGGACAACTTCCTGGACATTGCGGCCAGTGCGGTTGACCCCGTCATGGCGGATGCTATTCTTCAGCCAGTTGAAAGCGCTCAAGAAGAAGTGGTCAAGCAGGTTACCGATGACTTAGCCAAAATATTTGCTGGTATCGAAATGCCAGCTAGACCAGCAGGAGCGCAGATTGCTATGCAGGTCATACAGGAATACGCCCAGCAGCCCGATATTGCACAACGTGCAGCCACCGATGAAGCCTTCTCTGCAAGATTACAGAAATACATTGGACAATACACATTCCAGATGCAACAAGCCCAGAACGCTCAGATTGGTAGAGTCGGCACAGCCCCCGCACAGATGGGTGCTGTTAATACTCAAAATATGTAGTATTGCTTTATTAACCAATAATTGCAGGATGATTGAGAATAAGACACCCTCACAATTTGCCTTACAGCGAGTTCGCGATCAGCGTTCACAGAGTTACTATGATATGCTTTCCCTTAATGAGGGCAACAAACCTAAGGTCTACAAGGACAGCAAGGGTAACCGCACAATAGGAATTGGCTTCAATCTTGAAGACGCTGGTAATAGAAATTTCCTAAAGCAGAAGGGGATTAACATCAATGAATTGTTTGCTGGAAGGGAGTTAACCGACAGGGAAACAAAAACCCTTTACAATCATAGCCTAACCCAAGCGTTCAGGGACGCTCAGTCATATGACCCTAACTTTGCCAAGAGACCCGAAGCAGTTAAGATGGCGCTAGTGGATATGGCTTTCAACTTAGGTCTAACCAAGTTAAATAAATTCGTGGAGATGAAAAAAGGTCTTATGAATAATGACTACAATGTTGCAGCCGATGAGATGGTTGACAGTAATTGGTACAAGCAGGTAAAGTCCAGAGGTCCCAGGATGGTTGAAGTAATGCGTTCAGCGGCACGATAAATGAATATTCAAGAAGACATAAAGGCTCTTCAAGGTTACGAGTCCTTTGCTAGGTTCATAGATTTAATTCACTCGCTCAGGGAGGAAACAATTTCGGAGTTACACGAAGCTCCATCGGACAGGATACAACAGATATCGGGTCGCATAATTACCTATGACCAGGTACTCCAAATGTGCGATTGGGAGAAACTTCAAGCAACTTTTAAGGACAGGATGTAACCACCTGTGCTATAATCCAAACATCGCAATCTCTCGGCGTAAATGAGTGGCTATTATGACAGATGAAATAACGACTGCTGACTCTGGGGCAGACACAAAACCAGTGGCAAATACTAATATATCCGTAACGGATCTTGCAAATCGTCGATTGGGCGAGATGACTTCTGAGCCAAAAGCTGAGGAAGAATCCAATCCAATTGCTGATGAATCAGTTGAAGAGAACTCAGAAGAGGCTGTTGAGGAAACTCAGGAAGCCGAATCAGAAAACTCAGAGGTTGATTTAGATTCCGAGGATGTTCTTTCACAGATTGACTTGGACACCATGTCCGAGGAGGAATTACAGGAGTTATCCGAAAAGCTAGGCAGTAAGGCTGTTGCTAGATTTGGTGCTTTGACGGCAAAACGCAAAGCGGCAGAGGAGCGACTAGCAGTACTTGAGGCAGAACTCAAGGATAAGAAGAACCCTCTTGATACCCAAAAGAAAGTAGAAAACAACCCGTTCAGTTCATTGGAAACAATTGAACAGTTGCAGAGTAAATCTGCGGAGGTTGATAATATTATCGAATGGGCCGAGGACTTATTATTTGAAAGTGATGGCTACGCCGCTGACGATGTAATAACAGAATTACAAGGAAGCGAGTTAACCAAGGCCGATGTTAGACGATCACTACTCCAAGCCAGAAAGGCAAGTAAGACATTTTTACCTGACCAACTGCGTAAAGTAGAAGCCCAGATAAAGGGTACTGAACTTGAAACCGCATTTGATAAACGGGCAAAGGATGAACTATCTTGGCTAAGTGGCGATGACAATGATACTAGGAGACAATACGAATCCACAATATCTGATCCAAGGTTCAAAAAACTAAAGGAGATTGTTAAGAGGGAGACACCTGAAATATCTGGTCAACTTGATTACTTCTTTGCCCATGCTGCTAATAGCATCTATGGCCGCAAGGCGGTGCCTCAGGGCAAATCAGGTATGACTATTAATCCTCCTAGAACTGGGCCAACTGGCTCCGCTAAATCGGATAAGTCACAGTCAAGAACTGCTAAGGCCATCAAGGACTTGCAAAGTCAATTCCATCAATCGGGTAACGCTCGTGATTTCGCTGCACTTAGAAAACTACAAATGGCTTCACGCCGTTAACTTAACTCATAAATAATTAATCATTAAATACAATGTCATTCTCAAATACATTCGATACTACTAATACAGGATCGGGCGTCTCTAACCGCGAAGACTTGACTGATGTCTTGACTATCCTCGCCCCAGAAGAAACTCCTATCCTTTCGTCTGCAAACAAAGAACGTGCTACTGCAACAAACGTTGAGTGGACCGTTGACAGCCTTTCTGCTCCCAGCACTGCTGGTATCTCTGAAGGTGCTGATGTTACTGCATTCACTGATCAATTCGCTGGCCGCGCTCGCCTAGGCAATCGTGTTCAAAAGTTCCGTCGTGACTACATGGTTTCCGATATGCAAGAAGCCGTCGATTCCGTTGGTCCCGCTAAGATTGCTCAAGCTGAAGCTAAAGCTATCCGCGAACTAAAGCGAGACGTTGAAGCCACTATTGCTGGCACTCAGGACTCAGCTACAGAAAACGGTGCTGGCACAGCCAACGCACTTCGTGGACTTGGTGACTGGCTTGATTCTGCTGGACCTGCTGATGTACCTGCTGCATTCCGCACACCTGCTGACAGCATCTACACAACTGCTGAAGCTAATACAACTGCATTCAGCGAATCAGCTCTTAACGGCATCATCAGCTCTATCTTCCGTGTAACTGGTTCTGCAAACAACCTTATGCTTGTTGCTGACACTGGCCTACGCCAAGTTATTGCTGACTTCGCTCGCACAAGTTCTTCTGCTACGGACAATGTTCGTACAGTGAACTACGACGGCAACAGCGGTTCCATCAAGCTATCGGTTGACCTCTATGAGTCCGATCATGGTGTTGTCTCCATTGTTAACCAAAATCCTGACTGCGCGCCAAGCTTTGGCGGTAACACAGCTACTGGTTCTGGTTACATCGTAAACCCAGAATACTACGGTATTCACGAGCTTATCCCAATGGGATCAACTCGCCTTCCAAATCTTGGTGGCGGTGAGCGTGGATTCGTTGACTGTGCATTGACCCTCGGAGTGTACCATCCTGGCGCACACGGTGTCATCCAAGACGTAACCTAACCCCTAACTAAAGGAGATATAATATTATGTCAAGATTAAGCGTAAACGAAGCAGGAACCTCAGGGTATACTGACGAAATTATCCTCACACCAGGCGACTTCACTGCTGCTGCTGGGAATACTACAACTGTAGTTAACTTTCCCGTAAAAGCTGGTGATCTTATTGATGCCTGTGCATTAGATGTTACTGAAGCATTCAGTGTTAGCTCAAACATTACCATTGGTCCAGATGGCACAGCAGATGGTGCTGGTGCTGATGCCGATGGTTTTATTGAGGCTGATAACTGCAATGCAACAGGTATTTCAGTAAATACTGGTGACCTATTGGACGATGGTGGAGATGCTCAAAACACTGTCTTTAAGACTGATGCAGATGGAAATATTACCATTACCGCATCTAGTGCTTTAGACGTTAGCACAAGCGGTAAAATGCGTGTGCTATTTAGTGTCAAGCGCATTAACTTCTAATTAAATACTGGTTGGGGGGCGAAAGCCCCCCGCCTTTTTTAATATGGATATTATTGTTCCTAACCTAAAGCGGTACTCCGATGGCGAGATTGATCGCGCCTTCATGAAGGAGATTACGAACGGATTCAAGCTTGAGAAGGAGACGGAACATAAGCGGGTTGCCCAAGCAGCCAAAGAAGCCCAAGCACTAAAGGGAACTACTCACCCTACACTTGGCAAACCAGTTGCAACTATTCCTCATCGGGAATACTTCCGACTAATCAAGAAGTACGGTCAAAAGACTGTGCATTCTAAAGAATTTTTAAAGTACTACAATAAGAAGTTCCCGGAACTTAGCCCAAATAAAATATAAATAACAATGGCAACATATCCTACAGAAACTTACACAAACCTTAAAGAAAGGTTTAAATCAATAGCAGGCTTGCAGTCCCTAGAAACAACGGACGAAGCGTTTTTTAGACAATCAATCAACAGACGCTTTAGAACAGCATACCAGCGTTACCCTTGGTATGAGTTTACAATTATAGGAGAGCAAGTGGACATGGCAACAGCTGATGATAATCAAATCATTACTTATGGTGCTAATAAGGATTTAGCTAATCAAGCTGATACAGTATTTCGTATTCACAGAACTGATCCAACTGATACCTTATATCCAGAAGAATATACTTATGTTAGTATGTTAGCCTCTGGAAATAATCCACACGCTGGAGACATTGCTGTGAAAATTTTAAATCCTACAATACTAAACGGATCAGCAGTTTTTGTTACTTACCGTAAAGACGTAGAGGACGTAGTAAAGGATGGATCTGGCACAACTGGATTGTTCGGAAATGAAAGTGGAGACAATGGAAATATCCCATTTAGATTCTTTGAGTACATGGCATTCGGTGCTTACGCAGACTTCTTACGTGGAGATGGGCAAACAGACAAGGCTCAGGTAGAGGACCAAAACGCTGAACTAATACTACGTCAAGAGATTGACATTGTAAGAAATCAAAGCCGTCAGTTCCGTCACGATGTTCTTCAGTACCGTCCTCAGACTCAGTTTCGCCGTCATAATCTACAGGCTGGTGGTACTCCGTTAAATCAAACTGAAACAATATTGAACAATAACGTTCAGTAACTAATCAATGCCTTCCGATATTAGCTTAGTTGATGTCCGTAAATCTTTTCAAGCTATTGCTGGCTTGGAGAGTATGACGGAGATGGACAACTTCTTTTTCGAGCAGTCCTTGAATAGGGCTGTTCGAAGGGCTTATGATCAATCTCCATCTTGGCCAAGGTATTTAGTAGTATCAGAAGCTCGTGACATAAATGCTTACGTATTGTCAGGGGCATCCGCCAGTACAAGCACAAGCGTAAACCAGAATTATAAATTTGTTGGTTCAAATGATGGTAATGTAGGCAAACAAGGAACAAACATTTACCAAGGTGTAACCACTAGCACAGTTATTATATACAAGAACTCAAGCAACGCTTGGGTCGTAGAAACTGGGGCATCGATTGCTATACAAAGTGATGGTAAATATAGGGTGACTGCTGGTACAACGCAGTTTACTGAAGCTGATGCATTAAAAAAAGATGCGCTAGAGAATGTTGAAGTATGGACTCCTAGAGCCGGGTCTGATATTCTTTTGATAGAACCTAAAAACTTAATACCTAATTCAGAAACCGGTAAAAATGATATAGGTGAGTTCATACGCATTCACCGAAAAAAAGCCTTCTTGAATGACTCAGCTATTGAATATGACTTCTATGTTGATTCCAGCGGAGCAAATGTACTCAACATAACTTCTACCACCGATAATAAAGCTCACGTAACTTACAAAAAAAAGTATAGTTCAAGTTTTACCGAAACAAGCACTGATGTACCCTCTGAGTTCTTTGACTACATAACTTATACGGCTTTATCTGATTTTTACACGGGTGACGGTCAAACAGAAAAAGCTATAATAGCTGACGAAGCCGCAACTAAAATGTTGGATAGAGAACTATTTAAACTTGATACACTGTCTAACAGAAACACAATAACTAAACAGTTTTCAACTTATGTAAATCGGCAATCCCGATAATAACCCCTTGTGATATAATACGCAATTATGGCAAGTTCAAGAAATAACGCATTGGAGTTTAGCTCGGTAGGTTCAACAATACTTAATGCTGCTACTGGTACAGCTTCTGGTACGTTTGGAGCTATCCAGTTTTTAAAGGATTCTGAATTAGACGAAGTTATTGCTACTAATGCAGAAAATTACTCCGACCTTCAAACAACCTATGGAGCAGGTACAGTTCTATATGGTAACTTTATTTCCGTAACCGTAACTGGTGCGAATAGTTTAGCGCAACTACACAAGGTCTAATAAGAATGTTTTTAGAAGGCTATCAACTCATAGGACTATACAATCAAGGTAAAATATAATTATGGCAAGTTCAAGAAATAACGCACTGGAGTTCAGCTCCGTAGGTTCAATAGTAATCAATACTGCTGACGGTACCACCGCTGGTACGTTTGGAGCTATTCAGTTCCTAAAGGATTCAACCCTAGCAGCATTGACCGCTACTAATGTAGAAAATTCTGCCGACCTCCTTACATCCTTTGGAGCAGGTACAATTATATATGGTAACTTTACTTCCGTAACCGTAACCGGTGCGGGCAGCTTAGTGCAACTACACAAGGTCTAATATGCATATTAGCCTTGACTCAGCCCTGGGTCAGCAGCGCAGGCTGAACTCAGTAGGA
>Ga0181408_1000480_pt1 | contig 12932 bp, 9 predicted proteins | sample 31SPOviralmetaG_FD_130137 | JGI IMG/M metagenome (GOLD analysis project Ga0181408, IMG submission 130137) | Marine viral communities from the oligotrophic San Pedro Time Series (SPOT) site, San Pedro Channel, CA, USA - 31 SPOT_SRF_2012-02-16 | ecosystem: Environmental > Aquatic > Marine > Strait...
ATCGTCTAAAGGCGGTTCATCGTCTGCATCAACTGCGATCCTAACGTTTTCTTCGCCAGTTTTATTAATAAATGTGAGCTTAGTATTATCAGGAATAGTTTGGTTAGAGCTCACTGTTATACTATTCGGTTTACCGTCTGTTAATGTATTAGCGACTGCAATAATTGTAGGAGGAATATACGTGGAAGTTCTAGGCATTCCTTCAAACGTCATAGTTTGGCCTTCTCGCAAAGTTCCAATAACATTGTCAATCGATATAGTTGCTGTGTCTGAAATGCTATTATTTACTCGTGCTGAAGGATTTTCAATATCACTATAAAAGAATGTATCTACTGTTCTTATAATCTTACCTTGACTTACTCCTCCTGCAAATCTTACTTTCATTGTAAAGTCAAGTGCGTATATAATCGTTCGTCGCGTTTGAAAGTCTCCTTCGTAATCATCTTGTATTGAGGTGCCAGTCAATATAACAGGTACATCTGTCACAGTGCCAGGACCTTCCATATCTTTAATAGCTACTGTGTACTCGGGCGCAAATGTAGGAAGAATCTGCTCAAAGATTTGTAGTACATCATCTTGGTTCTTAGCATAAATATTTAATTGCATACTAACATTATATGGCACACTTTGATTTACTATATTAGATTTAGTTTCATCTCCGCTAATAGGTAAAACTCTTTTGTTGAACTTATTTAGTTTTGACTCCGTATCGAAACTTATATCTGTAATTTCAAAACTCATGCGAGGAAGTTTAATCGCAATAGAGTTATCTGTAGCTGCAGCGCTATCAGACTGTATTCTTGCAAGAAACTTTTTACGAGGTCCATAAGCTATAGGAACCCGCGTTTCACCAGTCCCCTGTCTTACAATTTTTATATTGTTAAATAAAGTTCCAAAGACAGCAACTGTCTTTTTTAAAGTTTGATTGTAAAAGTGTTTTCCGTTAAACATTAGCTTATTACGTCTGGTTCTCCGAATGGATTAGTTTCGGTAAAGTCTATAAAGTTATTTCCGATTATTTCAAAATCTTCGTTATCTGCATAAGGATCATTGTTATCAATCGAGCTGAAAGCATCTATTGAAGCAATTTCGTATGAAGCAGCTGATGTGGCACCTATAATATTCCCTGTTGTACCCGCGCTTGTTGGCGCAAAGAGTGTATTACTTCCATCGCTCGCAACTTGACTCGATATTTCAATCTTACCCGTGCCTACCGTCGATACTTCACCTGTAACAGTAATACCACTCGTAGCATTTGTCTGAGACACATCTTCGCCTACGTGGTATGTTCCACTACCAGCGCCAAGTATAAGTTCTGTACGAGAAGCATAGTCGGTTTCAAACGCATCAACCTCAGCGATTCCAGTGTCAATCGCCTCGTTACCGTATTCAAACAATTCACATGTTAATTTGAATGTTGGAAGATTCGTTATCTGATAAAAAGGCGACTCATCTTCAACAAAGCTAATTTGAAATAAGCCTTTTACGAGAGGAAAGTAGATTAGATCACCTTCTTGTGGCCTACTTTCTGGTGTCGATTGGAATCTGCCAACAAGCTCTTCCCACCTTCTCGTAGCAAGAACCAGTGTCATTGAATCACGAACTTCTACGCCAAACTTTGAAAGTAAATCTCCATCACCTTCGAACCCGTCAGTATTTTCAACGTACATTTCAATCTGAAATGCTTCACCGAATTTACTCAACGCATCTTCATTGAAGATCGCATTCGTATTAACGATAGTACGAGGAATGTAATATACATCATGCCCGTATATCTTAAGAGCCTCTATCGTAATATCTTCGTAGAGTCTTTTTTCGGGTGTAGTTCCTTGAGAAAAATATACATTTCGTGGCATAATATATTAACCAATAAAGTCTAGTGGAGGCATTTCGTGTTTCAACTGCATTGTTTCTTCAAGCTGTTGTATTTCTTCTTTCGCATCGTCAAAGATCTGACGGCCATTTAGTGTAACACCTCCAGGTAAAACCATTCCTTCGAACTTAATTAGATTCAATCCCCATTGTCTTTTGAAAAGTGCAGTAGTATACTTTTTAATAAATGCGTCGTTATAAACGTCAGTATAAGTTTCAGGATCAATTGCTTCATATCCGTCAAATACTACGTATTGATCTTTCATGTTTTTTAAAGTATCAGAATGAAAGGTTACACGATTCTTATGGCGTGACCACTCAATCATTTCGTACATCCCGTTAATATTTCGATCAATCAAAGACATGTATTGCTTTGTCATTTCATAATTAACGATACCACCATGAGCAGCATTTAGGTCAAATATATCGTTTAAATGTATTTGATAATCTATAGAAAAAATCCCGCTTGTTTGTGAATTACTAGTGTTAAATACGTTATTAATTGAAAGAATATTTTGATTATTTTCTATACTAATATATCCGTTGTCAATATCATCCTGTTGTACTTGGTATTTACGTAAATTACGACAAACAGCATCACCGTGATATTCTTGGTAATATTGTATTGCTTCATCAACGCGATCTTCTAATTGATCGTCATCAACATTAATCTCAATGACTGGATGTCCCAAAGCCCTTAAGCAGTAATCAATTAATTTTTGTCTTGTATTTGGGTTTGCCATAATTCTATTTATAAGGTTGATAATATTAATGTACTACTTTTAAGAAATCACCGGTTCTATAAACATCTCCGTTAACGAGATTGTTGGGCGAGGCTTTTGCGACAGCGTTAGAACTATATTCTGGTACATTTCCAAGATTAAGGGCCTTATGTATTTTAACACTTGCTGCTTCAGGCGCTATACTCAACACATCTGTATTTGCAGCAGTGCCAATTTTATGTGTTATTTTAAACTCTCCTACGTTGGAATCTACACTTGCTGTGCCATACATTCCCATCTGCACTTCATCTCTACCAGCTTCTCCTGAATCATTTGGCCTTACACCGGTATGTTGAAATTTTAAACCGTGTGATTCAGTGCGTGTATCTAAAAACGTAAGTTCCTTATTAGACGCTACGCTAGTGTCACTTAATAATCGTGTTAAGTTGTCTGGATTAATATCTACATTTTGACCATCTAATCTTATTAAGCTCTCGCCGACATTTGGATGAGGTGATGTAGTAGAAGGTATAAACTTTATTGCTCCTTTACTCGCGTTTCCGTGAAATTGTTCAATTACAAAATTGCTATTTAGTGTATTTCCTTCAGGCGCTGGATTCGCGCCTTCATAGCGCATTGATATTTCATCCTGCTCTGTATCAACGTGTTGAAGTCGAATACCACCTGATCTGTAAAAGCACTTTTGTTTAACAAAGCCTTTACCCTGCGAAGGTAATGTTAGTATGCCATTAAATCTTGAATTTCCTACAACAGATAGAATAGAGCCAGCTCCTGGTGACGCAGTTCCTATACCTACTCGACCATTTCCTGAATCAACTTTCAATGTATTAGTATTAACAGTTAAGTCATTGGTTATTGCGGCATTATTCTGAATAGTTAAGTCTGGTACGGTTACTGTGTCGGTTTGTGCATTAATGTGCAACAGATTAGTTCCCGTTTGAGTTGAAGCTATAGACAATGCGCTAGTACTGGTTGAATTCATTGAGAAGTTTCCAACAACACTCAAATCGTTATCTATAGTAATATTTCCTTGGCTATTTATCGATAACGATCTTTGACCACCAGTTGCAATTTCAAAGGGTTTATTATTATCAACTTCTATAAAAGCTGCAGTGGCTGTAGAATTTGTATATCTACCTCCACCACCAGGGCCAATAAATCCTAGATTCATTCTTTCTGAAGTAGTTTGAGAATTGTTTGTAGAGTCTTGTTGTAGTTTTAATACTACAGAACCTCCTTCATAACCTACAGGAGGGCCCGTCTCATCATTATCAGTATCTACTTTTAAGTGTAATGCAATATCATTCTTTGAACTAAATAGGCCTGAACCTATAGCTTTAAGTACCATATTATCTGTTCTAGCGCCTTGACCGACAATATGCAAAGCAGCATCTGGAGTATCTGTATTAATGCCAACAAGTGCCTCAGGCATAAACGTTGCAGTAGTAGGAGATGTTGCCTTTTTAATGACCAACATATCATTTGGATTTTCATCAAAATCTCTAAATCTATGAATCGCTGCATCGTAAGTAAGATCAGATTGAAATGTTTGTTCGCCACCTATTCTGAGTGCTTGAAGACCTGAAGTAGATAGTGGCTTTAATGTTTCTGTATATGTTGGCGCGATCAAAAGATGATTACAATTAGTCGTACTTGTTCCATCACCAGGTTCATATCCTATACGAATACTTTTATTAACGTTGTTGTATACATTTTTACCAATTGCTATACAATCACCATCAACCTCATTACCTGGACCAATTTGAAAACTCTTATATCTACCAGCATTATCAGCATTAAAATTCATTAATGTATCACCAGAAGTTATTCGGTGAAGTCCATCTAATGAGCCCTTTAAAATTGCTAGTATCTTATTTGGATGATATGTAGTCGGCAAATCTGGATCATTATCAAACAGTCTTCCATAAACTGCAACTACTTGACTCGTGCTTACACGTATTACAGTTGCAACTTCTGCTTCTTTATAAGATTTACCATTTTCAGATTCACCAGTTGTAATAATTGTTAAAACGTCATTTAGTGCTAAACCCGCTGAGAGACCATTTTTATTAAACTTAAATACTCTTCGACCAGTTCTTGCTCCGTAACTACCCAATAAACTTCTAAAGCTTCTTTGAAAAGAATTACCCGCGCTAAATCCACCGCTGCTTGGTAACATATTAGTACTGGTATCAATTTTACTAACACTAAAGTTTGTTGTAACTGCTGTTTGTGCTGATGAACCAGGAGCAGTTGATATTCTGACCTCACTTGTTGATTTATAACTACCATTATAAAGAACTACATCTGCTGATAGTCCATTAACCGCGGTTACTTTTGCAAAATGTGTAGCAGCCACAATTGCACCTTCGAAATCTATGTTAACACTTATTTGTAATATATCACCGTTTGTAAAAGGATTGGATGTATCAAATGTAAATGTAGTAGTTTCTGATTGTGTAAATAAAACTTGTCCTGAATTACTTCTATTACCACTATCTTGAATATTTTGAACATTCCAACCCGATAAGTCAGTTAAACTTACTGGCGTATTATCTATTGAACGAGAAACACGGCCAAAATTCCAGAATGCGGCTTTCGAACTTCTTAACACATTAGATTCAACAGCATAATATTGTTCTTGCACTCTTTCAATGTTTTTAACTTCGCCCGTACCTTGCTGTACAATACGATTAATTTTAGTAATATCATGAAAATGGTTTGAGTTATCTCCAAAACCACCAGTATCGCCACTGATTTTAAATAAATCATGTGTTACTGTAACTGGACCTGCAACTCTTAAATTTGCAGCGCGTCCATCTGTACCTTTAATCAAAGCTGAAGCTTGACCAGAAACACGATTTTCTGGTGATACCAACAACCTAAAGTGCCCATCCATATCCAGAGTAGTATCAGGCGATGTAGTTCCTATACCAACTCGATGATTTACCGAATCGACAAATAAAGTATCCGTGTCAACTGTTAAGTCAGTTAAATCGCCGACACTTGTAATACTAGAAGAACCTTCCGCAGGAGCATAATCGCTTGAAGCAGTAGTTGCTGCAGTACCTAAACCAAGAGTTGTTCGTGCAGTAGATGCATCTGCATCATCAATTAGTGTGCCACCAAAAGTACTTACTGCAGAAGCTACCAGTGCATTATCTGCTTTCGTACCTTGAGCAGATGTAGCATAATCACTTGAAGCAGTAGTTGCTGCAGTACCTAAACCTAAATTACTTCTTGCAATAGTCACATCAGTCAAGTCTGATAAATTATCTGCCTGTGCCAATTTTTGTCCGATCAGCGTCGCAGTCTCAGTAGCGTAATTTTGATTATCGCCTAATGCTTGCGCTAAATCATTTAAAGTGTCTAATGTTTCGGGTGCGCTACTAACTATTGCTGCAACTTCATCATCTACATATTTTTTATTTGCTAAATGATCGTCTAAAGTTGGTGGATTATTTGATTGCGGATTGCCCGTAAATGTCGGGTCTGTGAACATGACCGCTTTAGATTCGTTATCAACATTGCCTAACTCTACCTGTGTCTTAGTAACACGGTGTGGATTATTTGTTAAATTGGTGTGGGTTGTTAAGTCTAAAGAAGCCGTAGTTCCTGCTGCTGCCACTTCAGCATCAACTTCAGTCTTAGTGTAAGTTGTATTTTCATCTGCTTTTAAATCTAATGCAGCCTGTGTTAGAGTACTAATAGGTTTATCAATATCGCTCGTATTATCTACGTTTTCTAAACCAACATCTGCTTTAGACACGTTATGTAGTGTAACATGTTTAGGCACTATTTTAGTAGGCGGACTAACATTCGCATTAATCCTATTATCTGTTACTACAGTTGATTTGATACTCATGACTTAAACAATCCTGTAGGTGATGATATACTATCGAATTTTTTGGTTGAGCTCGAATTAAGTGTATTAGCATTTACAACATTCGGAGGCGATTCAAATCCAACAGTTAAACCTTCAGGATGTGTTGAAGATGTAATTTCTAAATCTTTTAATTCAAACTCTATTTCACCACCGCTGTATGTTTGATCATAAACAATTGCTAAATATCTAACAGGATCCTCGTTTGCGTTTGAGGAATTTATTTCGAGCGTAATAGTGTTATTCCCGTTTTCCAATGTTTGAGCTGAGTAATAACCGTCAATATTATTAGTAAAATTATCTTCAATATTCTGACCATTTGGCACCGCTCCTGTTGTAAATGATTCGGTAGTGAGAAACATTTTTACAACGCCAATACTCGCGTTTTGTGTTTGTAATAGATGCACATTAAGCGTAATACTAGAATTTACAGTATTATCATAGTATAGGGATTGATCTAACTCGATTAGTGCATAAGCGTCGAAGCTTGGATGCACTCCTGTTTTCTTAAATATTGATTTATTTGCTGGAGGAATTTCTTCAGCTTCTTCAACAAACGTCACTCCAGGTGTAACATTTAGCTGGCCTTCTAAAACACGAGTAACTATATCTGTGTCTGACTTTATTATTACATCATACACGTATCTTCCTGGTTTTAACGCCGCGGTCTGGGCTGCAGGTAAAGATAAGTCAAGTTCGTTATCAGCAGGATCTACTACTACGGAAAAAATTCCTTTAATTGTTCCATCGTACGATTTAGCGATTTTTCCTTCAGCAGTATATCCTGTTAAGTCTAAAGAACCAGTTGTTTGAGATAAGTCTATAGTCGCGTTAAAGTCCGAACCTTGATCTATGTATAAATTTGAGTAAGTAGCCATGTTATCTATTTATTCGTTTGTAAATGTCTATGTAACGGTTATTTGTCCGTACATACTACTGTGCACTTGGCATTGATAGTAATAAGTACCGGCACTTGGTATAGTCCAATCAACTGTTGCGGTACCTGCTCCGGAAACTCCTGATGCTAGATTACTAATGCTGCCTGATGATGTTGTAATATATAATGGATGGCTGCTGCTCACGCCGTTATTAAATCTTACTTTATCTCCTTGGTTAAATGCAAGAGTTGGATTATTAGCATTCACCGAACCATTCTGATCAGTCCCAGCCACTGAATATAACCCTGTACTAGGCGAGCCTATTGTTAATTCAAAGTCCGGAGTAAATGCAGGTGTTTGGCTCGTGTCATTAATAGTAATTGCATCAGTTGTATCTACTATAGTACCACTTTCACTTCCAGTTCTAATTTGAACTTGGAAGGTTTCAGAGCTTTCAGTAGTTGAATCAGCGTCCGGTGTTACGGTAAATGATCCTGCATTACTTGTAATTGTAAAGCTATCACTTGTTGTGCTGAAATCTCCTGTATTACCAAGAATTGTCCAATAAAGCGTAGTACTATCTGATACATTAGTAGTTGTAACGTTAATTGTTAAAGCGCTTCCTTCATTAATACTAGTAGCAGCTGGAGTTGCATCATAATCATATGTTGGAGAGGCAGAGCCAGTTGAATCGATAAAGGGATTAAAGGCGTGACTAACTGACGCATTATTGACCAAAGCGTCAGTAGCAGTATCATCGCCCCAATCAACTGTGCTAGACCCACTAAACTCAGGTATTAATTGTATTTCTACACCATCTGTTAACACGCCTGCTCGCATTATAGGAAGTCCCTGGTAACCTGTAGGAAATATTGTTATATAACGAGCAGTGACTGGTGTAGCAAAACTATTATAAATCTTAGTATTTCCATCTCCTTCATTGTCATAGTTAAATTCAGCTCCACTGTCAATATCAGTAAACGTATTCTGATCAACGCTAAGGACTATTTCGCTGTTAGTATCTCCACTTCCATCACCAGGGTGTACTGACCAACTCGTAACAGCCCATGGATTATCGTTATTAGTAGTATCTGAAATATAATACTCATCACCATCGTTAACAAATTCCCATTTATTATCCGAACTTCTATATCTTATTGACGAATCGCTTTCACCTGATGCTACATATTGTATTTTACCGCCATAAGTTCCATTTACTTCATAGTGACTAACAGTTGAACTATTGAAATAAGTATCGCTGCTTGTTCCTGCAGCCATACCACTTACAGAGAATTGAATAGAATTTTCTATACAATACTCTACTCGGTATTTGTTAACATAATAGAGCTCTCTATTTCTGTAGCCTTGAGCGACTACTCCAGTGACATTTTGATTTTCTCCTAAATCAATTTGTAACCACTCAGTTGTGTTCGTGGAGCTTATCCCACCACCACTCCAATTTCCTGGCCACCATCCAATATTATTCGTCGCCTCAGAATCAAGTACACTAGACATAAAACCCGCGGTGTGCGCTGATGTTATTGTCCTTGAGCTATTGTCTGGATTCCTAAGGGTACCTAAAGAACTACTATCATACGTCAAAAAGGTCTCGGCCAAAGATTCTCCTGACCACACTGAAACAGATCCTAACCTAACATCAACAGCATCGGCAGTCCCTATTTTTATACTAAGCGCATCAGTTAAGTTCATAATCTATCTTAGCCGTAATATAAAAATGTTAGTGTAAATAGCCATATTATCTATTTATAATAATTATAGCTATCACCTTCCTATAAGGTGTTTATTTATTCTTCGTCGTCAAACGAAGGCTGTACGTAATATTCCAAGTCGTTATCTTTTATATACGCTTCGATTTGGAGACGTGTACCAGTTACGACTTTACTTGTAGTCACAATTTCACCAACCTGCCCCATTGTTTTATCGAATATTTGATTATCATCTGATAAAACAATCGCGCATTTAGTCGCAGTTAAAGCGACACGGTTTATTTGTTCTGTATATTCTTGAATAGCCATTTTAGGTGAATCCGTTGAGAGTAAATCCTACATCCGCTAAATCATCAACCGCGTTGCCAGTTGCAACAGCAGAGTGTTTTCCTAGTAATTTTTGGTGAGCTGCTAAGGTTCCAGTCGTTGTCCTATTCCACGTGCCTCTGGTATTAGCTACCTTAATTACTGGATTACTATATGTCACACCGTTTACCGCTGTGGTTTTTGCCCATTGATTAGTCATATCACGAGCTGTTCCTGTTTCACCTGATGTCCCAGTACCAGTGGTGGTAAACACAGTACCTACAGCACTATCAGCAGCACCAAGAGCAGTAAAGTCTGTATCACCTGGTGTTACAATTTTATAACTCCTACCTGAAATAAAGTTACCAGCTGTAACGATTCCTTTATCTTTAAACGTATCGTAGAGTTGTGTTAAAAGTATTCTTTTCGAATTTTTTGAAATATTGGTTGAGTTTAGATTAAGTATTCGAATACTTTCGGGAATCGCACCTTCTATACCTTCAGCAGTGGTTATAGCGGTATTTTCTAATTCACTTGGCCCACTATAATTCAGCACTTTGTTTGCATTTGAGGCGTGGCCATACGTGTTTATAGAAGATCCAAAACTATCACTCTGCTTTTCAACATTATAGTGAGCTAAGCTCGTGAGAGTACTAAAATCCGGGAAGCCTATAGGACCATAGTCTGAGCCTTTCTGAATAATCTTAAAGTTTGTGAATGAAAGATCACATAATACAGAGCCACTAACTACTCTAAAATAGATCTTAGGAATAGGATCGTTCGACCCATCATTAAAGATTTCAAAATCATGTACATTAGAACCTGGCTGAATTTTAAAATCGCCCAAAGAATCAACATTATCTGCAGGATCATCATTGTCGTCAGCATAAACTACGGTAATTTTTAAATGACTATTATTGACATCTTGGTTGCTCTGCCCTGCAACGGCGTTGACAACCAAATCAAAGGTCATGCGATGCTTCCCTACCTGAAGAGGCTGTGCGCTGGAAGAACTAACAAACTCGACATGGCCATTGACACTGGTGGCGGACGTAGCTACAATCGTAAAGGTTTCTTCGTCTGTCTTCGTAAAAACTGCACCTCCTGCTAATGTGCCATTCCCAGCTGCTATTGTAGAATACACCGTACCCGTTGTGTCAGTCGTTGCAAAATTATTACTAAATGCTTTAAACTCTTGTATGCTTGTTGGCAACGGAGATGGCAAAGGCCCATTGAGTTCGTTTTTATCTAATCTTATGTGCGTACAATTCGTGTTTGCCGAAAGGTCAGGAGCGTTGCCCGTCAATTTGTTATCTCTGAAGGAAAATTCTTCAAGCGCGGTGTTAATACTCAGATCACTATTGATTGCGCTAATATCGTTTTCGCCGCAATCAATTTTTACAAGACTAGTATATTTACTTAAGTCGACTGTGCCTTTTAGTGTACCTACACTTCCTGTGACAGGTCTAAGTGTTAGACTCGTAATACTTTCTGGATTTGTTAATGAAATACCTGGCATAACGATTAAGCTGTAATAATGTATAATGTTCTGCTATCAGGCGTAAGTAAATCGTAGGCGGCCTGATCGAGAGTTACGATGTTATCTATATCAGCACTTGAAGGTTTTAGATCTAAATCGCTTTTAAGAGTTACAGCTTCAACTAAATTTGAATCGGCAACACCGCCCGTGAAAACATATTCATTTAAATCACCATCAACAAAATTGCCTGCAGCATCTGGAGTCGCCCCATCTGCAACTAATACCTTTAAACCAACAAACCTGCTACTAGCATCTAAATTGCTTTTAGCTGCTGCTAAAGTAAGGTACGGGCCTGATCTTTTATCTAAAGATTCTTTCGACGCCGAATTAAAACCTGTTATAATATCAATAGCCATTAGAATTTAAATTGGAAGTTTTGATTGATTGTGGTTGTTGCATTCAATTTGTATATCTTATAAGCAGTAGACACACCACTTAAGGTTGGTGTAACATTTACACTATCGAATTTCGTAAAGCTTGATGTTACATTTAGTCCATTACCATCTAAAACCGCTGAAAGATCTCCATATGTATTAGGATACGCGAAATAGATAAACTCATTTGTAGCATTTATTGGAGCCGTGGTATCTTGTTTTCTAGCAACCAATTTAGTCAAACCTTCAATACCACTACCAGCACTTAGATCTGTTGTGTCAGTGCCGTGAAAGAATGGATATACCCATCGAATTGTTTTTGTAGATGATGAAGTCGTTTGAGAAGAATCTGTAACTGAAAGAGTCCACGAGTGTTCGCGTTCTGTACCGTCGGCGTTATTTGTTACAGGAAATGCTGGCTCGTCATATGTTGTATCAGCGCTAGTAAGAGATGGGGAACTAAAATCTGTAGTAAGCGAAATGGAAGTAGGTGTCGTATTCGTATTCCAATTAAAATCTAAATCATATTGTGTGCTTCCTGCAAATTCATATAATTCTGTTGAAGGAGATACATCAAATGAAGTGATTTGGAGTGCAATTCCAGTAATATCGTCTAAAGCATCTAATCTGCTTTCAATACTTTGGACATCTGGTAACGTTATAGTAGAGGTTTCAACTGCAGTCGTGTGGCCTTTTGTATTTGAAGAAACAGAAGTGACAACAGCAATCGAATCACCAAACGCTGGACTGCTAGTAGTTGTGCTATTAGTACGAGTGGTGTCAAGGTGTTCTATTGTAATAACATCGTTAAGACTACTGACACTTAAACCATCACCATCGCGGATTAAATCGAAAGATGTATCTGGCCCTGAATTTGGAGTAAGAGTAATACGTGCACCGTTTGCTATTCCAGTTGTATTAAAATCTGCATTTGTTAAATCAGAGCTGTTTACTTTTTCACCAAGCGCAGTCGTTAAATCTGACTGATCTGTAAGAGTACCATTAATACTACCCCAAACGCCAGGATTACCTTCAAGATAAGATAGACGTGATTCAAATGTCTTATCAGAAAGTTTTACTACATTATTTGAAGTATCAAGCGCAAACAACTTTCCGTCTGCAACGTTAAGCGTTAACTCTCCTACACTTAAGTCAAGAGGATTCGGTTGAGCACCTGCTGTGGTGCTGTTTGTAACTATAATCTTTGCAAATGGCATATTAGTTATTTATACAAATAATTGCTGTGTTTTAGGTGTTAAGTAGAAGGAAAAATAAAGGTTTCACGTGTAGTCTCTCCAATGTCAATTCCTAAGTCGAACACGGTACTCCCTGCATTTTCTAAGGTCGCGAACTCAGCATTGCCTGTGCCAAAACGAGCATACGCGCCGCTTGACACTGAGTAGGTATCCATGAAGCTGCTAAATTCACGATAGTAAGTAAACTGTCCTGAGGTTTGTACCTGCGCGCTGAGTATCTGACCTAGTGCACCTACACTTGTCACTCTAATAGTTGGTTGTATTTGGTTATCTAAACTAATTGCGCCAAGCCCCTCAGCTTCTGAATAATACCACTCATCTGGTTCATCTACGTCTTCGACAGGAACAAAAAC
>Ga0181408_1000485_pt1 | contig 12870 bp, 12 predicted proteins | sample 31SPOviralmetaG_FD_130137 | JGI IMG/M metagenome (GOLD analysis project Ga0181408, IMG submission 130137) | Marine viral communities from the oligotrophic San Pedro Time Series (SPOT) site, San Pedro Channel, CA, USA - 31 SPOT_SRF_2012-02-16 | ecosystem: Environmental > Aquatic > Marine > Strait...
AAAGAAGGAAAGAATGGATAAAATAAAACCAGAATTGCAAATGTATGATCGTACTCCAGATTATAATGTTAAACATGCAAAGGGCTTCAATCCTTTTCGCTATATTTCTATCCAAGATAGAGTAAATAATGATCCGGAGTTTGAATTGGCGTATATAAATAAACTTGTTACAGAGGGGTGGTTCAAATTAGAAGATAATCGTTCAATTTTAAAAACCGAAATGAAAGGAAGACATTTTAAATATCGTTTGAATGGAAACGGTTTGTCTAATGCCGAAAAAGGCACATTTAGAAGCGGAGGTATTGTCATTGGTAGAAAAGAGGAAGCCGACGATTATATCATGTACAAAGCTTATAACGGGTGTCTCTTTCCGCTACAAATGAATGATGTTGAAGAAATATACGTAAAAGACCCAAATGTTAAAATAGAAGGTAATAGAAAAGAAAGAGTTGTAAAGACCACTGTATTTTTTAAAGAACCTGAATATGAAACACGATTTCCCGTGTTTTTACAGTCACGTTTAACCGGAGATAACATTGTTGTACACTACGCAAAAGATAATTATAAGAGAGAACGGTTTGTAGCTTCTAAAAAGTATCAATATGCGTTTAAAACCGGAGATTGGGGTTTTGAATAGTTTCCTAATTTGGTAATCCCCCCAAGTTTCCACGGTACTCCCCCCAAAATGAAAAACATTAGTTTCCTAATTTGGAAATAATTTCCTAATTTGGAAAAATCCCCCCAAGTCCCCACGGTACTCCCCCCAAGTCCGCTCTCGGTCCGCCCCAAAAAAAAAAATTACATGTAATTATTTTCTACCTAAACTACGGGTATAAAAAACTCTCTCTTATATATTTATACCTATAAAATTAATGAGAAAAGAGAGAGTCCGCAAGTCCGTACGAAAAGTTTCCCTCTAATTTTTTTCAAAAGTGTTAAAAATTAGAGAAAAGTTTTTCCTAATTTGGAAGGGGACTTTTTTTGAGACCCCTTTTTTCAAAACCTAGAGGAGTTTTTTTGGAGCGGACTTGCGGACTCAAAAGTGTTACAGGTATAACGACGAGAGTTCCATTTTTTTTTGTACCCGTGTTACAGGTATAATCAAATTTTTCGGACTTTGGATGTAAGTCCGCGGACTTTGCGGACTTTGGGGAAATCCAGTTTTTGGCTCCCAAGGGAGCCGGTTTTGAAATTTATTAAGGTACAATCAGTCTGTAAAGCCAGTGTCGGAGTCGTACTCGTAGCTAGTTTCAGTCCGTCCGGTGAAGTTTACTTCTTGAGTCTCCTTCACAAGCTCTTTCCAGTATGCATCAAGACTGCGCTGAGTCCAGAAGTCAAGGATGTCCATGTCAGCAGGTCTTTCTGTAAAATGAGGTGTAGACATTGGAAGGCACCGGACTTACAAGTCCCCGAGGGGACTATGCCAAAAGGTTCTTACGCAGCGTCCTCAAGAACCGGACTTGCGAGAGGACACTTGGTATCTACTTGGCGGCAGATGAACCGAGCCATGTGGCGACAATCACACTCGCACTTCGGACCAGCGTAGTGAATCTTGATGTCCCGGTTGGCCATGTCCTCGGTCCAAGGAACAAGCCGCCTAGGGCGGAACGTCTGATGACGAGTGCAGCACTTACAGGCCGTACACTTGTCGAGCTTGGCTTGCCAGGAGTCTCCGGGGACATTCTCGAAAGCTTGTTGTAGTACAACATCGAGTCTCGATGCTTTGCCATTCTCCATGTCGGACAGGAGGTTCGCGAAGAGTTCTTCCGCTGGGTCATAGGGGTACACCAATGCACTGTTGCGCATGATTGACACGTGTGTTTGTGTACCCCGGAGGGTACCATGCTGTTTTTAGGTTTTTCATTTCAGTTCCCTACCCTACCCCGCCGGTGTGCTTACGCGTCGTCCTCCTCGTCAGACGACTCGTCCGACTTCTCCGCCTTGATGAGGTCGATGAGCTCCTTGAGGTCCTTCGCCACGACCGTGCCGTTGGTGCCCGTGCCCTCGACGTCAACGATGTCCTCCTCGTCGATCTCGTACTGCTTCATCAGCTTGGCTGCAGCACTCGAGACCTTGCGCTTGTCGGTGTCGTCGTCCGAGTCGGCCTTGGCGGTCGGCTTCAGGTCCTTGACGTCCTTGAGGAGCACCTTGCCCTCGACGCCGGAGCCCGTCACCTTGGTGATGTCCAGCCCGTTGTCGCGACAGAACTGCTGCGCACTCGGGGAGGCGTTCACCTTGGCTTTCTTGGGGCCCTCAGCGAGCTGCTTGAGGTCCTTGACCGAGACCTTGTCGTTTGCAGCAGTGCCCTTGAAGCCTTCCGGTACCACGATGCCCTTGGCCTCGGCGAAGTCCTCTGCTGCCTTGCTGGCGAAGCGAGAGACCTTCTTCTCCTTGGGCTTCTCCGTCAGCTTCTTCGGGAGGTAGCCCTTGGCGGCGAGGAGGGTCACAGCGGCGTCACGGTCCAGGGGCTTGGCCTTCACGAGCTCGTCGATGATGAGCGAGAGGGTCTGCGCAGAGGTCGCCATGAGTGCTGTTGTCGGTGTCGGGGGGTTGTTAGCAGCTGCTAGTACACCCTCCCATAGCCCCCGGCCTTTAACATTTATTAAATTTTGCAATTGCAGAAAAAATGGAGCTTAGGCGCGGGGGTCCCCCAGGGGCCCACTCGCACGCCGCACGGTAGGGGCCCCGCAGAGCCTTAGGCAGGGTTTTTCTTGTAATTGCGATTTTTAACTATGTCTAGCCCCCGTCGCAAAGAGGTGGGTGCACAGACCGACCGGACAGCCCCCCACGAAGATGAACTTCGCGGCCCTTGTAGTACTGACTGCGATGAACAAGGAGACGTGGGCGGATGCTGTTGAGAAGCAAGACGACACCTTGCCGCCACTACCGCTGGCTTGGGTGAAGGCCTCCAACGACACGGTGAAGATCTGGCAGGAGCCTGAGTGGACTCCGGTGACGCGTAAGAAGAAGCGCGGAGTCAACAGCAAGCCTCTTGGTTCTCAGAGGCGCTAAACACAAAAGATAGCAGGTGTCTCCTTAGGGAGGCTAAGGCCTGCGTGCCGAACGTCCTTGTTTTGTGAATGTCGCACTCTCATGAGCTTCGCTCGCTTCTTGAGATTCTCGACATTTGCTACAAAGACCTTCACAGGCTCTTGATGTGCGACCACCCTCCTCCCAATGCGATGGAGCTGATTTCCAAGGAGAGAGAGGCTATCCATGACATTGAACATCTCATTGCAGATGTCAAGGCTGAGATAGCTTGCAAGGAACTCCGCAAGTATATTTCTAAGACTTACACTATGTTTTATAAGCACGCGGTTGCATAAGCGCTTTACAACGGTCCCTCGGGACCTCCTTAAGTGGGTGCAAACAAAATGGCCGGTGCCGGAGGTGCTAACACAAATGCAAATGGTCTCAAATTCGAAGAAGACACATGCCTTATGACCCTAGCAACATGCAAGGGAGAAATCAGTAAGTGGGCCGACGAGGTGTTTCTTGGAGATGGCCTTTTCACTGTTCCAAAGAAAAAAACTGGCCTGTTCAACATTATAAAGCCTTCTCTTCCGAAGGACCAGCAAGCGCACGGTTGTAAGCAACCAGACGAGTGTTACATTCGCGATTCAGATAAGGTAATTTTCATACTTGAGAAGAAGTACCAGCAATGTGGCGGCTCGGTTTGTGAGAAGCTCCAAACTGCTGTTTTCAAACAGGACCACATGCGTGAGTTGTTTCCTTCACACCGAGTAGTATACTTTTACTGTCTCTCGGATTGGTTCAAGGAAAACGCTAAGGCAGAACTGAAATTCTTAGAAAAGAACGACATCAAGGTTTTTTGGGGGTCTGACCCCGAGTACAAAGAGAAGGTTGTGGCGCATCTTAATTCTTATTAGAAAAAAATATAGGTGTCCCTCTTTGGAGGGATTTAAGGCCTATTTAAATTTTACTAAAAAAAATAAATCTTAAGTTGCAGACTTGATTATTAAATTGTGAAGAGTCATGAAGGTGAACATGAACGCTGTCAACCGCGAGATGGTCAAGCGCGCCCGCAAGGACCATAAGAAGAACATCAAGCCTGATAACAGAAAGAGGTCTCGAAGCACAAAGACCTACTACGACATCTTTACTGACATCTAAGAACTTTTAACGTCCTAGAGCCTTTCGGGGTTCTCAAGGGGACGTGATAAAATGCCCCGGTGCAATATCGTCGTTTTTGACCAGGGGAAACGCAAAGAGCGCAAGTGTCTTCATAATAGAAAATGGGGACCCATTTGTTCATTTCACGCAAGAAAATACGTTATAAAAATTCAAGCAATGTGGAGATGTTACTCTACTAAAAAGAAAATCAATTTGTTCAAGAAACTACCTGAAGATGCTTGGTCTGTTATCTTGGAATGTATTTCAAAACGTAACAATCAATTAAAACTTCTAAAAAGTCACGAACTCGTATATATAAGAAGAAGGTCAAATATGTACACTAATTATTGGAGAACAGTTCATGCAACAGGAGGATATTGGGGAGTCCAGGTAGCTTTGCATAATTGCAATGCCAACATGGAATATTTCAGAAAACTTATTAAAACTTACTGAATTTTAATTTTTCCTTAGGGATTTTTAATCCAACGTGAAATGGAATTCCTAAAGACACTTTGTATTAAAAAGAAAACAAGACCAGTTCCCAAGATAGAAATAAAAATTATAAATGGGAGAAAAACCTTAAGGATTTAAGATAAATATAAGGGAAACTAGGACGCGTGGGGATCGAACCCACGGCCACAGGATTAAAAGTCCTGCGCTCTACCTACTGAGCTAGCGTCCCTTATATTTATCATATTTTAAGATATTTAATACTTTTTGGATATCTAAAACAGCATTCTGTAAAATCTAAATCTAATATTTCTTTAGAGAAAAAACACCTTTGTTTATATTCTTGAAGAATATGATAAAATTTAGCATGATTCACGATTTTTTTAAAATGTTCATTAAGGTCTTTAATCATATTTTTATGAACAAATTTATAAATGATGTCTACAACTTCGGTTGGTAATCTGTTCATTACAAATATAAATTGTTTATTTCTTTAAACCGATTTAAGAATAGGCTCATGAACAAACAGTTCGTTTGTCATTTCACAAAGTACACCAATCATTGCTACGCGTCCGATGTAAAGTTCATTGTTCTTAATCTTTTCAGAATTATTCTTATTAAGTCCAAGAGGGTCAAAAGAATAATCTCCTGGCACGTGGTCTTCTTTCATTGTAAACCACTTTGAAGTATCTTCTGGAAAATTATAAGCCTTTAGCATTTGCGCAGCTTCAGAACAACCTACGAGACCTAGAAGACCTAGTTGTACGTTATTATCTAGTGAACTTACAAAATTAATTCCAAGCGTATCTGGCTTTACCGTGTCCAATAGAGGAATAGCAACAGAACTTACCATAGCAACTCTTCCATGCTTAATCTCTGCTTCCTGAATGAACTTTGAGGGCAAAATTCCATAACCAGAAACAGAATTAAAAAGTGTAAAGAGGGTAATCAAAGCCTTGTACATATCTAATATATAATATAATTTTTCTTTAAATTATTTTATAGTTATAATTATAAAATGGATAGAACATTGTTTATGTTTTTGGCGGCCGCTGCCGCAGTAGCTTTTTTAGTAGTAATGACTACAGCTGAAAATTATAAAAAATCCAGTGCATTTGCATCTGGTAATAATTTTCTAACTCTAGACGACAAAGGTAATATAGTTCTTCAACCAGTTTCTGATGTAGACACTGCTATAAATAATATAGCAGCTGGAATAACAACTGATACTACTAATACATTAAAGGGGTACCAAACAACTGCTGCTGCGTCTTCTTATCAGGCTTCTGCTGGTAAAACATTTCAAACTAAGGCTGCTGCTGCCGCTGCAAAAACTGCAGCAGATGCTGCTTATCAGCCAGCTGGCAACTATTTAACACGTGGTAAGTTCTATAGAATTTGGAATAAAGAAGGTGGTCAGAATGTTCTAAGATGGGGAGACCAAATTAAAGCAGATGGTAACAAGAATGCTACAAATCAATATAGATACTTCAAAATAGACAATTAAATTTAATTAAAATTATTTGTCTATTACTATAATTAACAGTAAGTGTATTTACATACTTTAGGTTTAATGGCGAGAAAAATTTTGGTATAGGTTGTAATCGTGGTCGAACAGATGTGGGGTTTTATGTAGGTAGCTAAGATTATTATCTCCTAAGAGATTTTTTACCTCTAAACTTATCAAGGGCTCTATCTAGAGCTTTACGCTCTTTCTTTTTAAAACCTTTATCGGGTACAATAAAATCTTCCAAAGAACCAGCTGAATCTTCTTCATCTGATTCCTCGGAATCTTCGGTATCAACCTCTTCTACTTCATGAATAAGGTCCCATTCTCTGCAGATATGTCTCGCCATGTGTCTACACGGACATTTACAATCTTTTTCAGTATAATTAGTTTGATACTCTTTAGATACAAGTCTCTGTCCAAGAATTGGAAAGTTAACGCGATGTCTTGAACAACAGGTGCAATTGTTTAACTCCCGAAGGAGTTCATCATAATCTTTACATTCCTTTAGTTTTTCATCAAAATATGTTTCAACATTTTTACCATTTAAAAATTCTTCTAGCTTCATTATTATAATTATATATAAATCAATGCTTTAAATTTATTCTTCAGTTACAATAGCCAAATCCCTGAAAATTTCGGGTTCTTCTGGTTCTAAATCGGAATCAGAGGATACTTCATATATTTTCCAATCCATAGCATGTCTGAAACAGAAACACTTACTTGACCCTTCTGGTTTTTCTGTACCAGGTTTGTTACAAGGTTCTCCACTCTTGGTGATACCACAACATCTCTCTTTTGTAGAATCTTTGGAACTTGAAGCCGGTTTTTCGGAAACAGTAGTATCAAGCTTCGGAATGGACTTCTTTGGAGTGCTTGTTTTGTTGCTTTTAAGGTATTCATCAATGTCCTTCTTTGTTACCTTTTCTTTATCAAAGTTATCAAGGGTCAATTCGTTTTCCGCAGCATATTCAGCTGCAATCTTTGTAGCAAATTTTTTAGCAGTAATTGTCTGCTTTGTATTTTTTGTTTTCTCTTTTGGAACTGGAATATCGTTTGACTGCAAAAGTTTGTGCGCCAATTCGATAAAGGAATCGTTGAAAATACTCAACATTTCAGCCATTGCTTCATCATCAAGTTCGTGCTTTAGCTTAAAAGCGTTAAACTTTGCATCCAATGCCATGTTTGACACTTTTTAATGAAATGTATTCTTAAATTGATTAAAATTTTGTAAAAATTTAATTAAAAATCAAAAGTTCAGAAGTTTTAGAATTTGGTTTTTTACAATTTATTGCACGTCTAGCTGTAATTTCCTTTATATTGTAAATTGTATCAACAAATGACGATTTAACTAATTCCGTGTTTGAATTACTCATCAAAAACTTAATACTATCTAAATCGTTAACAAGGTTAAATAAAATTTCATGTGATTTTAAATCAAATCCGTCTGATGTATAGCCAACGAATGAAGTTTTATTTTCTGGTACGTAAGGCGGATCGAGGTAAATAAAGTCTCCTTCTTTTATTGTTTTAATAGAATCTGTAAAACTAGAACATATAAATTCAACATCTTTTATTACATTACTAACATTTATAAGGTCTTTTTTAGAAATTATACACAATTTACTTTTGTAGTGTCCGAATGGAACATTAAATCCATTAGGACCTTCTCTGTATAATCCTCTAAAACAAGTTTTATTTAGAAATAAAAATAAAGCTGCGCTTTCAGTTGTATTACATATAATAGAATTATATTTGCTTCTAATCCAATAATAGTAACTTTCTTTTGAAGTTTTAGCTTGTGTTTCATTTAAAGGCTTTCTATTTACTTCGTTACTACTTATACTATTGTATTCGTTTGTATAAAATGTTATTAGATTGTATAGTTCGTCGTGATTGTATTTTATTTGATTATAAACATTTATTAATTTATCATTCAAGTCATATGCATACAACTTACCAGACACCTTTATTTTATTTTCGGCTATAGAAGATAAAATTCCAAATAATACACCTCCGCCTCCTAAGAAAAGTTCATGATAATTAACAATTTCAACTGGTACTAAGGGTAGAATGTCTTTTAATAGATTAGTTTTACCCCCTGCCCATTTTATAAATGGTTTAGTCATTATATTAATTAATGTATTTTATTTTTAAGCCGTTTTCTTCTTGCGCGTCTTTTTAACTTTTTCTGGAATAAGGTCTTTCCATAGTTCTGACACATCTTCCATCATAGGCTCAAAGATTGTTTCAATCGCAGACTTAAACTGATGTTCGAAATAATAAATGTAATCTATGGGTATGGCATTTTTAATCACATAAGCAGGGTCTTCGACTTTTTCAAACTGTCGCGAACCTTCGTAAGTAACAAAAAGATATGAAATGCGATCGCCTGAAGCTACCTTGTCCATCTTATCGCGCTCTTCACGTTTTCTAGAGAGTGCGACGTGTGGAATATTAGCAGGACATCTAGAGAATGACTGCAATGTCTTACAATTTGGACAAATATGTTCAGTCTCCATAAATTCTTCGACGTGACTCGATTTTTTGTTAACGAGTTTGTGTAATACTGTAATGTCCATTTCTTTCTTACCGATGACATTCAATTCATAGTAGGTCTTTCCACAGCCGTCACAAATTACCTTACGATCGAATGCGTAACCAGAACGAAGACTCTTTGAAAGCATCAATTCTTTCATAGGAACTTCTGCTTGAACTAACTTACGAATTTTATTTCTAGCAAACTCTTTGCTTGTTTCGATTAGTTCGTCTACTGTTTCGAAGTTATAATTCAATACCTTGTCATTAAGAAAGATGTACTCGAAAATTTGTTTTGAGTTTTCTCTTACATATATACAGTTGTCTCGACGAACTACTTGAATACCTTTATAGTCGATGTAATCATACTTAAGAGGATTAGTCCAGAATAAACTTGCATAACGTTTCTTGGAATATAAAATGAAAGGATACATAACCTTTTCAAACTCAAGATCGATTGGTTTTTTAAATGTAGCAGAAATACGGTCTGCGCATTCTGGTGCAACTTTGAAAACATAGTTCATATGATCTTGTCCTTTGAGATCACTTTTGAACTTTACATAAATAGAATCAGTGTCTCCGTATACAACTTCGCAATCGTACCACTCTTCCGCACATTTCTTTGAATGAGCAATCATTTCTCGACCACATGCGGTAACCGCAGCGGCGATCTTTTTATTTGGAAGTCTTCCGTATCTTGCACCGGTGAATCCATAAATACTGTTCATGGTGACCTTAATCGCAAGTTGAACACCGTTAAATACTGCATACAAGTTGTCATCTGGCGAAAGAGTTTTCATTTGTTTACGAATAGCCTTACGTTCTTTCCAAAGTCGAGAAAGAATCTTCGGCATAATACCTGTGCGGTTTTGAACAAATCTAACACTCACTGGTCTTTTAATGTCGTTCCCATCTGAGTCAATGTCGTCTTCTTCCCAGTTCATATCAAAGTATTCTATTCCTGGTAAGTTATCAAATTCTGGATCTTCGACTATAGTTGCGTAATCATAATTGTGAGCAATCATAATGCTAGGATACAAACTTGCAAAATCAAGACCAGCAATAGGTTCAAAATGTGCACCAGGGATTGCTTCTAAAACAGTAGCTCCCGTAAACTTTTCTTCTTCGTCGCCCGGGAGGTCAGTTTTTGGTTTATAATCTGCAGCTGGAATTAGATAACCTTCATTTTTGGTTTCATAAGCAATTTGTGTATGAACACGAATTTGTTGACCACGGAGCTCGATGTACTGCATTGGAACCATAGTAATATTAGACATACCAATTACATTTGTGATAATTCTAAGTTTAAGCATAAGATCTATAAGAAGCCATGTATCCTGTGCACAATACTTTACAACTAATGCTATTTTATCTTTTGTTGATGTGTTATAATTAAAAAGGTCTGCCGGACTAAGGTCGTCTTTTTTGTCGCCGGTAAAATGCTCAGCTACCGCATTAAGTTTATAAGACTCTAGTTTGTGTTCTTTTTTAATTATAAACATAAGGTCAAACTGTGTAACACCGTACATCTTAAGATATTTCATAGTGTTATCTCCGTATGCAGAAGTATTTAATTGATCTTCGTGTAAATATGCGGATTTAGACTCAATTCTGCTAAGATTCTCAAGTACATATTCTATTCCAAGAACCTTTGCGCGTGCACAAACATATTTCCAATCGAAGTCATAACCGTTATATTGTACTAGGATGTCCGGGTCTGTTTTCATAATAAACTTTACCCATCCGATAATTAGTTCTTTTTCTGAATCGTAAGTTTCAATGCATATACCTTCTATTGGGTCGCAATCGTTATCAATAGGACTTTTGATAGTTACGACGTGCTTGAATGATTCTTTTGTACTAAATTTGTAAACACTTGTACCTATCTGTGTGATAATGTCCTTTTCATTCATAGGATCTGGAAAATCATTCTTGTTTTCATAACGAGTTGAATGTGAGAATGCCTCAATATCCCACGAACCAAGAGTAAGATTACACGTTTCTTGGCGGTCGAGTTTTTTAACTGATGCATAATTTGCAATATAGCTATGCTGACATCTTGACATTTCGTTATCTTGAGTTATATTTTTAACAGTAACCCAGTTTGCCATTTGAATTTCCATCTTATGTGTAAATCTAAGATAAGGTTCAATGTTAGACTCATACAGGTCAAATTTAATTGATTCATTCTGGAGAACACTTGAAATCTTTGGAAGCTTAGATTTGTCTTTTGGATTTAAGATGTACTTAATACGATTAAATGTGTTCAAGTTTTTGCACACAAATCTTAAGAATTTATACTCTTTTTCATTTGTGAATCCTTTGTACTTCTTTCTCGATACTACACTTACAGATTCAAGATCGTCTCTATTTCGAAAGAGTTTATTACGGATGAATCTCTCAACTTCGTTTTTCTTAAAATTATCGAAAGACTTTTGAAGTTTATCTGGAATTAGTGCAAAAAAGTAAGGTTTATACCCTTCAAATCTTACGCATACCGATTCACCATTTTCATCTACACCGAAAGAATAAATATGATAACGGATATCTGGAACACCTTCGTTATCAGAATCTAAGTTCTCAACTTCTTCATCGCACGCTTCCCATGATAAGATTTGAAACGATAAATTTTTCTTTTCTGAGATGTGTTGATTTCGGATAAATGCATCCATGACTATATTTATAAATCTATTTTTGTTTTAAATTAATTATTATTCTGTAAAAAACTAACTATAAATAATAATGTACCACCTATCGTTATACTTTGTTTAATAAGTTTCCCATCTGAAGTAGATATACCGAATATTGTAAAATCTAACCATTTATCTGATAACATATTTCCTAAAATTAACCAGTCTATAGTAGTAGCGGAATCTTCTAAGATATTTAATGTAACTAAATTTAGATTTCCATTTGTTCTTTTAACTATTCTTTCAGTTGATACCCTTGTTAAGAATCTATTAATAAAATCAATTGATTTTATGAAATGAAGAATTTCTTCTCTAGAGTATGAATATCTTCCCATATTTATTATAAGAATAAATTGATTACACAAGTATAAAATTATTGGATGTAGGAGATATCTATCATGATCTTGAAAATTCAGTGGTAATTTAACTCCATGTGGAAAAATATCTCTAATAAATATAGCAAGAGATATTCCTCCAAGTATAGTTGTACAAGATATTATACCGTTGAATAAATTTATAGTCTTTTCTATTTCGTCTTTAGTTTTTGCAAGTTTTAATATTAAATTACTAAGACATACATTTTCTTCAAAGTCAAATTCATTTTTTTCAATTTGCAGCTTAATTTTTTTAAGTTTTGCTATGTGTTCATTTATAACAAACATAAACGTGTATACAAAAATAAACAGTGTTAGTCTAGAATAAATCCATTCTATTATGATTAGTGAAAAAAACAATATATTATTATCAAAAGTATTTAGCCAATGGTATTCATTATAGAATGAAGATATGTCTAATAAATTTATAACAATTGAAATTATACTTGAAACTACTATAATAGTTCCTTTAAAATTTTTACACTTTAGAATATTTTCAATGTGATTTGTTTTAAAATACATTTTGTTCCAGATGTGTATTATTGGTAAATTTATATGAAGGAAAAAAGAAGTTAGATATTTTATATTATATGTATTTTGTGAATACATAATTAGTGTATAAACAGGCTGAATTAAAAGTATAATACTTATAAATACGTAGTAAACAGTATAAAGTATATAAAAGCAATTCTCAATAAAATCCGGTTTTCTGCATTTATTTATTTTATACATAGTAATTCTTGGCGAAGGCGTTTCATCCTCCATGAGCTTTAATAAATTTATCGACTTTATATTTTTATTAGGTCTCAGAAACTTATTGTTAATTATTCTTTTTTTAACTAATATATTATCTACATTCCAAGATTTAATACCTAAAAATAATAATATTTTTTCTAACATTTATATTAAATGTTTATAATTATAATCATATTATTATTTCTGTTCTTTTTTATTTTTAGACCGTGTTCTGTTTCTTACAGAACTAAATCAGGTAGAATGTACAGAGCTAGAAATCTTAAAACAGCAGAGATGATAGATATTTTAAGAGATATTTCTATACATTTATCATACAATATAAATCCCGATGACGGAGAACTATTAAGAGAAAAACTCCAGAATACGTCTTTTAAAGAACTTCTTTATCAAAACCCACAAATTATGGGCTGGAATTATGATA
>Ga0181408_1000490_pt1 | contig 12819 bp, 14 predicted proteins | sample 31SPOviralmetaG_FD_130137 | JGI IMG/M metagenome (GOLD analysis project Ga0181408, IMG submission 130137) | Marine viral communities from the oligotrophic San Pedro Time Series (SPOT) site, San Pedro Channel, CA, USA - 31 SPOT_SRF_2012-02-16 | ecosystem: Environmental > Aquatic > Marine > Strait...
CATCGCTGTAACTTTTCTTCTCACATCAATCGTTATATATTCATTCTGTTGTCTTACCCAAATTTTACCATATAGAACATTATTTATTGTCCCTCTTAATTTTGTTTGAAAGCGTTTGGTTGTTGCTGCAAGAGTCAAATCAATAATTTTAGCCCAGCCACCCATCGCCGTATATACCCAAGGCTCAACAGCCGTATTATCAATCGACCAACCTATTTTTGAATAGGCATTAGGATTGGTATTCATATTATAGGGTCCGGCACCAGCAAGGTGCGACCCAGCGACCTCCCAATATCTAATTTCTTTCATAAAAACATTCCAAGGACTGCCGTGATTGATAGCCCCATTACGAGCTGAATTTATTACTGAATGAAATACCCTCAAAAAGTTACCAATTCGACAAACTACATACTCATAGTGTTGATTGGGGTGAGTCCATTTGACATCTCTGACACCAAAATGAGTTGTAGGTGCAGCGAAATTATCCCAATAGGGAGGAGCATAAGCCTTAAAACCATTATTCAAGGGACTAATTTGTGAGTCTTCAAATCTTCCTAATCCAACACACCAACCAGATTGTGTATTACAATTCGATATATCACATTCAAAGGATCTATCATTTGGGGCGATATTATTAAGGGCAAGTGGATAATCATGTAACCAAACACCAGCACCTCCGTAATTGGCTTGATTATCTGGATTGGTTGATGTGAATCTATCCGTCGCCGACGCATAAGTCCATAATGGAGGATTTCCATCATAATCATTTTCTAAAAATCCAGTCGCATCTAATGTATCATCTTCATTGGGTTTCTCATCGGATACTGCGACATTTTGAGTAAAGGCAATATTATATCCTTCAAATTCTCCACCAGCTCCCATATTCGGAGAACAGACAATCGAAGCCGTTGGGGGTTCAGTCACACTTGTGACAGCAGTAATATAATGAGGGTGACAGATTGTATTCGCCATAGCTTGTGAAATTTTAACAGCTAAATCATCAGTGCTTAATTCTTCAAATGATCTGGTTTCAACTATCGAACCGACAACTGCTTGACTACCAGTCGCATCACGATTGAGAACAGCAGTTAATTGACGCCCAAACCATAACGCAAAATTTGAATTAGATTTATTAACTGAATATAATCCATTTTTATTAATTTTAACTGATTGGACGGCAATCTCACTATCTTTTTCAATTTTAATTGTATCAGTTAATCGATTAGAATAAGAATAAGCCTTGTGAATATCGCTCATCATCGGCTTATCTTTTAATCCCACATTTGAAGTAATTACCAAAGACATTTTATATTATTAATTATATATTTTTTTAAAAATAATTTATATAAAAAAAAATATTACTATTTCATATAAATGAAACCAAAAAGAGAGAAAAGATTAAAAAATAAATTAACAACAGAAGTATCTGTCAAAGTCGTATCAGCTCATATAAAAGAACCACCACCTCCACCAAATAAGATATTCGAAGGTTATAAAAGTGATAGAAAAAAGACCACAAAGAAAGATAAGAAATAATTAATTAAAATATAATATAAATTTACCTCTATTAATTTTCAATCTTCTTTCGTGCATCTTGCGGATTGTTTCTTCTTTCGTATATCTACCACCATATGTTCTTTGTGGAGGTTTTTCAGTTGTATAATAACAACCAGATCCTCGAAAAGTTTTATAAAATTTCATGAAATATTTATAAAAAGAAATAAAAAAATATCAAAATATAAATGTATTATTTGGATATTTATTCGAAAAAAAAAGATTATATTTTATTTAAAAAAATTATTAATTATATTTATTCTTCATCATCACTTGAAAAACAACCATCATCAATCTCCCATTCATCATCATTATCATTACCATATTCATAATTATATTCTTGATGATAATACCATTCTTCTCTTGCTTTCTCAATTGATGGGAGAAATAAATATGGTTTTCTTGATTTCTTAATTTGTAATTTTCTTTCTATTAATAAATCATCAGATTCACGAAGACAATTCTTTTTTAATTCACGATAGAAGGCTTCTTTTGAAAATTTACGATTATCTGATGCTGTTTGATTGTAACATTCAAAAATCCAATCCTTACAATATGCCGTGATTTTTTGTTTTGTTTTTTTATTTCTTACAAATTGACCTCCAAAAGGTTTAGTATCATATTCATTTTCAATCAGATTACCCCATTGAATAAATTGTTGATTACCTTTATGATTATAGATGAAGCCACCATCTCTCATAACCATATTATACCAAGTCTTTACAGAAGTCCAGCCCATCTCAACTTGATTTTGTAACAATGGTGTTTTCTTGAAAATTCTTGGTTTGAAATCAGAAATATCACGATTATATAATACTTTCGCAAATGCTTCACAAGGAGCATCGAGAACTGGCTGCACGAGATTCAATGTATTTTCTGTCATTCTACCAGATAACATATTATTTAATTCAATACAATAATGCCGTCTATCATCTTCACTAACACCAGCAAACCAATCATTATTAGTTGTAATAATATAATTTACATAATCATCAACCTTATAGGCTTCTTTATTTTTCTTATTTATTGTTTGTCTTGTTTCTGTAATTTTATTCTTAACAACACCTTCTTTCTTCTTATCGCCACCCCAAAAAGCTTCATCTAAATTACAAACAATTTTACCTTCTAATTGTCCGTTGAAATTACCAAATAGATATTCAGCATTAGAATTTTGGATATAATGTTCGTCTCCAATAATTTTGGCTAATTTATCAAGAATGATACCTTTACCACCACCTTGTTTTGATTTTAATGCTAATAATACACCAGTTTTAATATGAGGTTTCTGAATATAATGTGCGAATAGATTTAGAATATAATTATATACTTCTTCATCATCGTTAGCCCATAATTCTTTGATATGATGTAATATTGGTTCAGCTTCTGATTCATCAAATGAATCAGCTACTTCTTTACTCACAGCAAATCCATTCCAAAGATTAAAAATATCTTTACATTTGTTTTGAGGGTCAAATCCAATCTCACTTACTTCTCTTCTATAATCCCATTCTAACCATAAATTAAAAGGTTTGATAATTTCAAAATCTTGTCCTCCACTACCATCATCATAAAAATAAGTGAAATTTTCTTTTGCGAAATGATCCTTTACCTTATTGGTTGTTTTTAAGAACCAACAATCTCTTGATTCAATTTCTCCATCTTCTTTTAATCTTTGTTTCTTATCTAATATAATAAAATCACCAGTTTCTTTAACAAATATTAATCTATTATTTAATTCTTGTAACATCTTTGTTATGGCTTCTCGAAAATCTTTTGGATTATTAGGGTCGATATATCTTCTAAAAATTTGTTGTAATGTAGATGTATCAGTAGGTTTATATTTATTATAAAAATCTTTAATACAAGTGTAGCCAACTTTATTCTTTGATTTACCTTTTGATTTAGTCCAATAATCCCAATTAGTTTCAATTGTTTCAATATCAGCACCATTATCATCAGTAGAAGACCAATCAATATATAATTCTTTACCTTCTTCACTCCCATCTGTAATATTAAATATTGCTAATCCAATTTTAATCCAAGTATCATATTCATATAAATCTTCGTGATTCATATTGTCTAACATTTCTCTTAATTCATTAATATTAACTTTCTTTGGTTGAATAACTGGTTCAATAAAATCAATCTCTTCTTCATGTTCTTCTTCTTCTTTCTTTACAATTTTTTTCTTTTTTTTCTTTGGTGTTGTCGGTGGCGAAGCTGGTGGAGAATTTGCGAAGTTCATTCTTTCAATATTAAAATATTTCTTAATATCATTCCAATCATATTCTTTAATTTCACCAGTAACAATTCGATTTTTTGTCTCCCAACAATTATTTGTCTTAATTAAATCTAAATCAATATCATTGTTATAATAAATTTTTTGTTGTTGTTTATATGCTCCAATATTCTTAATCTTAATATAATAATGAGATCCTTTGGTTGTTTCAGTAGTTGCAACACAATCATCATTTAATCTTTCATAAAATTCACAATCCACAACCTCTTTCGTATCAAAATCAACCATATAGAGACCTTCAATATGTTTAATAGAAAGTGACAAAGTATTATAATTTGTATTACCTCGATTATTTTTAATTTCTTTAATAGTTAAATCATTCTTTTCTCCTTTTGGGATTTTAGCCATTTTACCTTTTATTTCTTTTAATGAAACATTGATATGTCTATATAGAGCATCATTATTATTTTGGTTTTCTATTAAATCAAAGAAATCTTTAACATTCATCTTGGATATATTATTGTTTTCTTTTTTTTCTTGATTATCAAAATATTCGGTTATTAGTTTGATTCGAACTTTACCAATCTTCGGCATAGTAGAAAGGGCATCACCCTTATAAAATTTATATAATTTATCATATCCGTAAGTATCAAAGATATTTTTAATTTTAGAATCCATATTATTATCAGTCATTTTATATTTATTTACTAATATTTGTTTAAGTATTTTATTTTCTATCATTTTATATTATAACATAGAAAATAATTTTAGAGAAATGAACTTAAAATTCTCGATAAAAAGTGTCCGGGGTAAATAGTGAAAAATATTGATAAAGAGGCTGGGACTTTTTACTTAATATTTTATGAATTTACCCCGGACACTTTTAGATTAATTCAACTAATCTTAATATTATTAGAAATTATAGAAATCTTTAATAATTTTTAATAAAATAATAATAATTATAAAAATATATATTATTATTATAAATATGGATTTTATACCGAAAGTTAAAGTTGATTTTATACCAGATGAAAATGAAATAACAAATCATGAAACAAAAGAAGAAGAACCCAATTTTATATATGAAGAAGAAGAATCTAATGATATCAATCCCTCAAATAATGGTATGAGTGAAGATAAAGAAATTCAAGAAGAATCTATTTTTGAAAATATACCAAAACAAACACCTAAAAAGAAAGGTAGAAAGCCTATGAGTGAAGAACATAAAGCCAAATTAAAATTTGCTCGTGAGAAGGCTATGGAGGTTCGAAAAGCCAAGGCACAAGAAAAGAAGAAGATGAAAGATATGGAGAATGAAACTAAACATTTACAAAAATTAAAAAAAGAAAAAGAATTAAATAAATTAAAGAAAGAGGTTCTTGAAGATGCTCCTCCTCCTCAACCAATACCAGATGCACGACCGCCACCTCCTCCCATCACTCCTAAATCCTCTCCATCTGGTATTACCAAAGCTGATCTTGAAGAAGCCCAATTGAATGCTATTATAAAATATGAAGCTTTAAGAAAAGAAAGAAAGAAGGTAAAGAAACAAAATCAAGATGAATTAAATAGAAATAATGAAATGAGAAGAAAATTATTAAGAGCAATGAATCCTCAAAATAATTATTCAAATTTTAATAATACAACTGGTGGATTTTAATCAAGAAATAATGAAAATATTAATTCTTCTGGGACTCTATATCTTTCATTTCGATTTGTTCCTTGTGTTTTGATTTGTTTCCTTTTATCATATCCACCATCAGCCGTTTTCATATGTCTTAATATTTGTCTTTTTCCCTTTGTGTTACATAATACCTTCTTACCATCTATTAATTCATATCCATTACCTAATACATTTTTATGTTGATTATTAATCATATTATCACAATCATTATTACATATTAATGGTTTAAAATTCTTTTTATTAGTCCATATACAAGTTCTCTTTCGATATCCCCACAAACTATATTTACAATAATCAACAATGTAATATGGCTTATCTTTCATAACATCTCTATCTTTTAAACAAGATAATGGATTTTCAAGAAACCAATAAGTTGGATTGAAATATTCAATAATTTCCCATACTTTATAGATTAAAATATCACTTTTATTTCTATCTGATTCAATTGATTCTTTTGTTGTTATAAAATCATTTTCTTTTTTTTTTCTTCCAATCCATGAATTTTGAAGCTTACTATAATATCTACAATCTGGCGAAGCCCATATTATATCAAAATAATTTTTGGGATATTGTTTATAATCAAAATCCATTATATCACAACAATGGGTTGGATTAAATTTAGATTCATAATCCAAGGATATAGAATCCCAACCTAATTTGTCACAACATTTACCAACTGATTTTGTTCCACAGAATAATTCTAAAACATTCATTTATAATAATATTATATATTTTATTTTCAATTATTTATATCTATCTTATAAATATAATGGATAAGAAAGCTCCAAAAGTTTATAAAGTTAAAGACCCAGAACCAGATGAAAATTTTAAAGATTTACACCCTCATCTCCCGGCGATTCCCAGCCTTCTTATTATTGTTGGGTCGGTTAAGCAAGGTAAGTCAAATTTATTGTGTAACCTTACGCTCTCACCAGAGATGTATCAGAACCGATTCTCAAAAATACATTTTATATCCAACACATTAAATGCTGATCCCAAGGGCAAGATATTAAAGAAATATTTTGATTGTGAAGACCATTATGATGATAGTATGGTTGATTCAATAATTCATAAACAACAACAATATGATGAAAATTGCCGACCAACTATCGCATTATTTCTTGATGATATATTAACAAAAGATTTTAAGAAAACAAATAAGGTTTCATTTTTAGCTACAAAATTCAGACACTTTGGGATTGGTATGTTATGTTTCACCACCCAATCATTCCGTGCAATTAGTGGATTAATTCGTGGTAATGCGACCGATGTAGTAATAATGAAACAACAATCAAAAAAAGAATTAGAAAAGATAATCGAAGAATACGGACAATTTTATGGAGATGAAATATTTACAAAACATTATGATGATGTAATGAAAGAAAAATATAATTTCTTATATTTAAAATTATCAGAAAATCCAGCACAATTATTCAAAAATTTTGAAGAAAGATTAATATAATATTATATATATAATGAATGGATTAAAATTTGGGACTGCTGTGTTAATGTATAATTATTTATGTTACAATTTAGGGAGAATATCGGCAATACCAATTAATAGAGAAGAACCAGTTGATGTATTATTAGAGGGATTAGCTATTCATAATGATGAGTTCGGTTGTTGTAATTCTTGTGGATATAATTATTGTCCTTCACTTAATACTTGTGTAAGATCATGGGAGACTTATTGTAAAGAATTTGATTTTCCTTATAATATTTTATATAAATCAAAAAATAATTAATTTTATAAATTTAATAATAATATAATAAATTAATATAAATGGCGGATTCAATTAATTGGGCTAATAGTTATTCATATAATGGATTAAGAGGATTAGAAGCCACGCGAAATGCACGAAATATATTAGCCGAAGAAATGAATAATCAAATCAAAACTGGTAATTTTGCTGATAAAGTAAATGTAGCATCTGATATAATGGGGTTAGCAGAGAAAGGCAGACAATTCAATGAAAAAATTAATGCCTACGCACAGAAGGTCAATCGAACTCCCCCTTTATCAGAAGCCGAGAGGTCACCAGAAGAAAATGTCGTTGGAGGTGATACACAAAGCGACGCAGAAGAATCGCGAGGGTTATTAAGTAGGGCATTTAATGTAAGTGAAGAAACAGCAGAGAAGATTGGTAAATGGGGGACAAAGGCAAGTATTATTGGGACAGCTGGTATTGATTTAATGGAGGATATACAAGAGGGAGGTGTTAAGGGTAATAACTTCGCACAAGAAACTGAAAATTTAGGTAACATTGTAGGTGGGGTATTAGAAACCGCTGGTATGGTTGTCCCAGCCCTTGCCCCAGAATTAGAATTGGGTGGTGTCGTTGTAAGTGGGATTGGTGATATTATTGGTGATATTGGTGATCTTGTTGATAATCACGCAAAAACAGAAGACCTACAAAAACAGAAAGAACACGAGCAACTTACACCAGCACCGGGCATCAGTTCTGTGGCGAGTCAAATTCTAACAACACCAGTATCATAATTTTATCTATTATTTTATTTTTTTTATTTAATTTAATATATTATTATATAAATAATAATATAAAAATATGTCTGTCCGTTATCTTGAAATTCGTCCCAACAATGTTCCAGCATCTGGTAAAATTAGTCACAAAGGTGGTATTCCAGTCATCACCTTTACCATCGGACAACAGAACGCCATTCTAAAAACCGACTCAATCCGTTTAGCTGGTAGGCTTCACATCTGGTCTGATGCCGATGGGACTCTTGTCCCAAGTGGTGTAAATTCTCCAAATCTTATGGCGAGTGAGAAGCTTGGTGTGTATGGGACTATGTCTCAACTTACTTGGCGTTCGTCGAAGTCCAAGCAAGTATGTGAATCAATACGTCACTATGGTAATTTTATGGCTTCATATCTACCAGTTTTGGGTTCGCTCCAAGATAGTTATGGTAGCCGTAGTGAAACTGCCTTAATTCACCCTTCATATCTTGGCTTCCGTGATAGTATTGTTCGCAACACGACCAAAGGCAATGAGTTCTGCTGTCCCTTGATGTCTGGACTTACCCTTGGAGGTGAGAACCTTAATCTAATGGAGAATGGATTTGGGGGGCTGGATTGTGAAATTTCACTTGCACCGGATTCCCAGATGTTCTGGTCGGTTGATGGTAATATTGCTGGTCTTGAAAATGCTTTTTATGAATTTCAAGATGTTAAGATTCTCTGTGAAGTCTATGTCCCTCCGCCAGATGAATTATCCAGATTAATGAAACAGACCGAAGGTGTATTTGAATTTAATTCAATCTCTTCATTCATGACTACCCTTGAAGCTTCAAATTCTATTATTAATTTTCATCTTGGTTTGTCTCGTGTTATTTCTGCCTTTACTACATTTACTCCCAGTTCTTTCATTAATAATAAAACACAGAATGGTTACTTGACCTATCTCCCTACAAAGAATGATAATAGCGTTGCTGATGTGTTAGATGTTGCTTATCTTAAAGGTGGAGAAAGATTCCCATATCATTTCGTCGTTGATACAAATGTTAAAGATACAAATAATGTTGATTCTCGTGTTGTAGATCCCCAAGTTATTAAATATTTCTCGAATGCCCTTCTCCCAGCTGATAAACATCATCGCACCAATATTACACCAGTGAATACCAATCGCACTTATACAGCTGACCCGGTTTCGTATGGTATTATCCCAGAGGGCGGAGCGACCTATGGAGTTGGTGTCCTTTATGATGCCTTGAATTCTGATGGTGTAAATTTTAAGACCGAAGCCTTCACTCTTCAAATGCAAACTGGATTAACAGATGGTAATCCTATTTCCGCTTTCTTATTTGTGAAACATAAGACAACTCTTGGGTATAATAAAGATGGTGTCGAAGTTATAAATTAAATTTAAAAATAAAATATTTATTATAATATAAATGAATCAAGTGAAACCTCTAACAGAACAACAATTCGAATATTTAATGGATCATCAAAAAAACATGGCTGAAAAATCATTACCATTAGAAAAATATAATCTTGAAGTTAAAGAATCAAAAATTAAAGGGGCTGGTTTAGGATTATTCACCAAATGTAAAATCCCCCAACATTCAATAATTTGTTATTATCCTTGTGATGTAATCACCGCACCAGAGGTTAATAAATTTTATGAATTAGGTGAAGAAGTAAATAAAGATAAATATTCAGAAGAAGAAATACAAAGAATGAAATATGGAGATTACAATTTTAATTTAGACCCTTTTGTATGTGTTACAACAGAAGGATTTAAAACAAATAAAATGTATGTCGGCAATTTTATGAATGATAAAGGATATAATATTAAAGAAGATTATAAGATAACAAATAACAATGTAACAATTCAAGGATTAGATTGTGTATCATTAATAGATATAGAAGCTGGTGAAGAATTATATTATGGATATGGTAAAGGTTATTGGTTCGCAAAAGATGAAGGAGTTGAATTTTCAAGAAATGAAAAGATACAAAAGTGTCTGGGGTAAAGTTATCAAAATATTCAACAAATGGGGATTATATTTTCTTCTTTGATTTTTGAATATTTACCCCAGACACTTTTTATTATTAAAATAAATTTATAAAAGAATATTAAGGTTGAACTTCTGGCTCTGGCTCTGGCTCTGGCTCTGGCTCTGGCTGTGGCTCTGGCTGTTTTGGTATAATTGGTTCATCATCTGTGTCTGGTTCTTCTCCATCTTTATTATCAGATTCAATTGGTGGTGGTGCTCTTTCACAATCAAATAAATAACATCTATCTGATAATCCTAATCTACATCTACATAAACATCTTGATTTCCAAATTATCATTAATAATCCACCTATTGAACCAAGAACCAAAGCGGTAGCACCAGCAAATTGATCTATTGTGAAATCTTGTAATCTGCCGTGTTGTTGGGTTTCGATACCAGTATCACTCATATTATTATAATAATAATATTATTAATATTTTAAATTTTGAATTTAAATATTTAATAAAAATATAGATGAGCGATAAAAAACCAATAGATGTAATTAAAACACAATTACATTACATTGTTGGGGATTTGGATAAAATTTCAAAACATCTAACAGAATTAAGAGGTGATATTCAATTTGTGAAAGAATATATTAAACAACAAAAAATTCATGAAGAAAATAAAAAAAAAGAAGATGCAATTCAAAAACAAAAAATTCAAACTGGTTGGGGATTATTTTAATTATTTCTTTTTCTTTCTTGTCCCAACTACTAACATTATCATTCTCCCTTTTTTTGTTTCTTTTAATACCTTAATTCGAAATGATTTTTGATTAAATAATTTGGGATCTAATTGTCTAAATCGATATAGATTATCGGTTATATCAATCTTTTTTAATTTATATTTATTTTTTTTAATCCATTCTTCGGCTTTTTTCCTTGTTAAATATTTCTTATTTATTAAGACAGATTGAACTTCCATTTATATATTATTATTATTTTTTTTATTTTTTTATTAATAAATTAAAATATATTCTTTAATTATAAATAATATGTCTTATTGGAGTAATGATGAAAAACCCCCAGTAAAACAAACCTCACACGCCATTTCTTCAAAAAATGGATTAAGTTACTCTGGCGGTCAGAGAGTAGAATTTGAAATACCTAACACAACAGAACTATTTGATGGGAGAAATAGTTATCTAAATTTTGACGTTCAACTGGCGTTACCCAGTGCAGCTGGGACGATGCCTACTCGCCTTCAACTTGATTCTACATTAGGGGGGCAAACTTTAATCAAAAATATTAGAATTTTTGAAAATGGAGGCTCCGGCAAATTGTTAGAGGAGATTTCTGACTACAACGCCAAGGTTGGTATTCAGTATTCTTATGATAGCGATGAATCATTAAGAAATATGAGAGCCATGCGTGAGGGAGCTCTAACCCATACCCCAGACAATCGTGGTAATAGGGGGACAAGCAAATCCAATTTAATCAATACTAAATACAATCCTTATTACAAATCAAAGACCGCCCCTATCCTTGCGACTCCTTGGGATAATACCGATTTCCTAAAAGCCAAATGCTGTCTGCCGTTACATACCGGGATTTTTGCGGATTCTATTCAAGCATTCCCCAATTTTCTATTTCAAAATGGACTTCGTGTAGAAATTGACCTCGAAGAAGCACCAAAGGTTATTAAACAATTAGATAGTGTAAATAGATTTCGTAGAACCCCACTCAACGCACAATTTAGCGGTGTTACCAATAAGGTAGGTGGTGATCCTTGGTTAAAGAATTCGAAGACTGATACTATCTTTTTATCTATTTTGAATAATCAAATTTCAACTGGTAATTGTGCTTTTGTTGTGGGAGAACGTGTTAATTTTTGTCAGTCCGCAGATCAAAATGTAACCGCCCACTTACAAGATGGGGCTGGTGCTGGTTACGAACACCCTAAAATTGCTGATATACGACTTGACCCAGCACCACCTCCGGGGACACAGCCTAAACTTCGGATCACTTTCGACCAGCAGTATCTAAATCCTAATGTTGCGTTAATTGTTGATATTGATGATAATTATGTTATGTATTCAGCTTCAATAGATACCCAAACTGGTGCTCCATCGAATCAAGCTGCACTGACTTCGTATGATGCGACCTATACATTATCTAATTGCGAACTTGTCCTTGAAGCATTAGAACTCGGAGACAAACAGAGAAAAGAAATGATGGATAATATGAGAGATGGGGGAGCTATGGAGTTAGATATTCTTTCTTGCACGAATTACAAACATTCTCTTGTAGCAACTAACCGCCAAGCCACGATAAATTTACCTCTATCGAATACAAGGGCTAAATCTATATTATGCCTCCCCACCGATGCCTCGGTCTATAACTCCGCCCAGTTAATTGCTGGTCTTACCACCTATGTAGAAGAGACGGCGGTGGTTGGTGCTGGTAACCTTATTATGGATACTATTCTACAATCCAATCGCAGTGGATATACTGGCTGTATCGACCATCTCACAGAATATCAGTGGAACATTGACGACAAACTCACTCCCAGCCGACCAGTTTCTGTAAGTAAAATAAATTTAGGTCGTGGTATTTCAGCCCAAGCAATTACAGAAACCGATAAGGCACTGAATCAGTCCAGAATTGTCCCTCGCTCCTTTCATGATTTTAATAGAAACTTTGTAATTGGTCGTGCCTATGCTCTGGCTGATGGTGTTACTGATTTACGCAATAGAACGAATCAGTTACAATTATCATACAATGAAGTCCAAGGTCCGGCTAAAAACAAACTTCTGATGAGCTTTGTATATCACATTCGACGAATTGTGGTAAAGGGTGACAATGTTGATGTCTTACTCTAA
>Ga0181408_1000494_pt1 | contig 12776 bp, 7 predicted proteins | sample 31SPOviralmetaG_FD_130137 | JGI IMG/M metagenome (GOLD analysis project Ga0181408, IMG submission 130137) | Marine viral communities from the oligotrophic San Pedro Time Series (SPOT) site, San Pedro Channel, CA, USA - 31 SPOT_SRF_2012-02-16 | ecosystem: Environmental > Aquatic > Marine > Strait...
AGCTTATGTAGGTGATGTAATGTCTTTTTACTTAGATAATCAGATTTCAGAAACATTTACCCAATTTGCTAAACAAACAAATAATTTATATGAATTGGCTTATATGTTTGGATATAAACCTAAAATTTCCACAGCAGCACAAGTTGAAGTAGAATTATATCAAACTATACCAGCAACTTTAGTAAATGGGGAATATATCCCTGATTATACTTATGCTTTAGTAATAGGAGAAAATACAACTTTATCAACAACTATTAACCCTCCTATAAATTTCATTATTCAGGATAAATGTGATTTTTCAATTAATACTAATTTAGATCCAACGGAAATATCTGTATATGAGGTTTTAGGAAATAACCCAGTAAGTTTTTTATTAAAAAAAACACGGAAAGCTATCTCAGCTAAAATTACTACTCAAACTTTTACATTTGGAAGTTTTATTCAATTTCCTACAATAAACATAGAAGGTAATAATATTTTAAATATATTAGATATTACAGACTCAGATGGAAATAAATGGTCTGAAGTAGATTATTTAGGACAAGAAATGGTATTTGATAGTATTAAAAATACTAACCCAAATGATCCTAATAATGTAGCAGATGTAGGTGAAGTACCTTATCTTTTACAGTTAAAAAAAGTCCAAAGACGTTTTGCTACAAGATTTACCTCAGAAACTAATTTACAAATACAATTTGGATCAGGTAATCCAAATGATACAGATGAATTAATAACACCAAACCCAAATAACGTAGGTATAGGTTTACCATTTGAACAAGATAAACTTACAACAGCATATTCACCTACAAACTTTTTATTTACAAACACTTATGGTATAGCACCTTCCGATACTACTTTAACTGTAAGGTATTTAACTGGTGGGGGAGTTGAATCTAATATAGCAGCTGGTGTTTTAACTAACATAGATACTTCTAATACTAAATTTTTAAATCCTAGTTTAGATTCAACAATAGCTAATACTACTTTTAATTCTTTAGCAGTAACAAACCCTCAAGCAGCAGATGGGGGAGCAGCTGGGGATACAGATGAACAAATTAGACAAAACACTTTAATGCAAGCTGCAACTCAACAAAGAACAGTTACATTAGATGATTACATGGTTAGGGCATTGAGTATGCCTTCTGATTTTGGGACTGTATCTAAAATATACATGGAAAAACCAACTATAGATAATCAAACTTCTACTATTGAAACTTTATGTATGTATATTTTAGCTTTAAATACTTCAGGTCAATTTTCAACCCCTACAAAAACATTAAAGAAAAATTTAAGAACATATCTAGCACAATATAAAATGATTGGAGATAGTATTGAAATAAAAGATGCTTATATTATTAATATAGCCATAAATTTTGAAATAATAGTATTACCTAATTTTATAAATAGTCAAGTAATATTATCATGTATTGAATCTTTACAAACTTATTTTAATGTAGATAATTGGCAAATTAATCAACCTATCATTTTAAAAGATTTATTTATTAGGTTAGATCAAATAGAAGGTGTTCAAACTGTTAAAAATATTGAAATAACTAATAAAAAAGGAATTTCACAAGGATATTCACAATATTCTTATGACATCCCCTCTGCTTTAGTAGACGGTGTAATTTACCCTAGTTTAGACCCCTCAATTTTTGAAGTAAAATATTTAAATGAAGATATTAAAGGTAAAGTAGTACCATTATAAAAATATGGAAGACAATAATAAAAACATAAAACCTACCCCTAAAAAACCAGGTAACAGTTTGTTAAATAAATTTGAAGGTAACCAATCATTACTGGATCCTATAATTAGAACAAATTCTTTAGAAATACCTACAGGAATATACCAAATTAATAAAATTGAATATCCTAGTGGACAAGATACTGCCCCTCAAGGTGGACCTTTACAAACAAGAGACAATAAAATAGTAAAAAACACTCTAAATAATTTCTCAGAACAAAATAAATATTCGGATTATATAAAAAATGTAAAACAACTTCCATTTAAACCTAATAAAAACCAATCTATTAATTTAAAATTACCAAAACCTAATATTAATTTAGATACTTTTTTAGGATCAGGAACTAATCTTATTTAAAATGGCAATATATAAACTTTTTCCATATAAAGATGCTACATTATATTCATTCTACCCAGACATGAATACGGGAATAGACCCTATTACAACTATATCAAATTTAAACATAGCAGTAGATTCTAATCCTCAAGTAGCTAGATTTTTAACTGAATTTGTACAATCCGAAATTGAAGATGTTATAAATAATAAAATTAATGGAGCTGAATGGGATGTAGAATTTAAATCCTTTATAGCAACAGCTCAGGGAGTAGTTGAAGCTACTAATATTTCAGTTCACCCCATAGCACAATTTTGGTATAATGGTACAGGTACTTACTTAGATGTACCTCAAACAACAGATGGATGTTCTTGGAATTCATCTCAATTTAAAAATTCTGGAGTAACTTGGCTTATAAGTGGTTCTGATTCTACTAATCACTATATTACAAGTTCTTTTAACACTACTTATGCTAATGTAGGAGGTGGAGCATGGTATTATAGTGGTTCAGATGGTACTGAATATGAAGTAACGCAATCATTTGATACTAGATCAACAAAGGATTTAAAAGTAAATGCTAAAACTGTATGTTCTTTATGGTATAGTGCTTCTTTAGGAGTACATACTTCAGCTTCTTTGCCAAATTATGGTTTTATAACAAAATGGGAAAATAGTGTAGAATTCAATACTAATACCCAAATCCAACCTGTAATGCAGTTTTATAGTGTTGATACCAATACTATATATCCACCACAATTAGAATTTAAATGGAAAGATTATTCAAGTGTATTAACAGGATCTACTACAGCTAGTATAGTAGATACTACAAATTTAGTATCATCCTTAGCTGAAAACCCAGGTTATTTCACTCCTGAAAGTATTAATAGATTTAGATTTAATGTTGCACCTAAATATCCTACTAGAACATTTTCTACAGGTTCTTTATTTACCCAGGTACGTTACCTTCCAACAGCTTCATATTATTCTGTAAAAGATTTGGATACTAATGAAGTTATTATAGATTATAATACTAACTATACTCAATTAAGCTCAGATAGTGAAGGAAATTATTTTGATATTTACATGAATGGATTAGAACCAGAAAGATATTATAAAATTTGTATTAAAACAAATATTAAGGGTTCTACCCTAATATTAGATGATAATTATTATTTTAAAGTTATAAACTCTTACTAATGGCACAAAATATTAATTTTAACAAAAATGTTTTTAATAAATCCCAATATGAAAAAACAATTAATACTTCTTTTTCAGAATTAGGAGTCCAATCTGTTCAAGAACAAGTTCAAAACCAACCAACAGTTCAAGAATTTTTTAAAATATATAATGAATTATTTTATGAAATTCCTGAAGTAGGAGATATTAATTCTCATGAATATTTAATTTTAACAAGTGCTGAATATATAGGTTATGAAAATGAATCTGAAGAAATTCAGGCACTACAAAGAGAAATTGCTACTTTAAGAGAAGAATTATTAGAGTCTCAAAATGATCTTGTTAATCTTACGACTAATAGTAGTAAATAATGGCTGATGTAAATAAAATAAATCCCCAAGATTTTCTTCCTCAATCTTACAATTCACAAGATATATCACTTATATCTAACAATACATTACAGGAAGAATTTAGTGATTCTAGTTATATAGAATTTTATGTTTATGATTTGAATCAAAACCTCCTAACTTCAAATTTAAACTATACAAATTATCAAATTTTAGATAGTGAAGGCGATATTGAAGATAATACTCTTTCTACTATTATAACTGATCCCCAAAATGATCTTGAAAAAGCCGGATTTAGTGATGGATCTTATGTAGCTTACTATAATTTTTTTGATAAACAAATTGGTGATCCTGTTACTAATTTATACATATCTGCAATTTCAACAGATAGAACAGAATTAAGATTAGATAGCACAGTATTATCTAATCTAGATATTATAGAACAAACTAATAACTTTATTTCTCAAAGAAATATTCAAAACTATTTTGTAGATTTTTACATAAATTTTTCAGGGAATAATTTTTTTATAGCTAATAATATTTTACTAGAAAATACTAACCCTGATACTCCTACTATATTAGTAAAATTATATGAACCTTTACCTCTAGAATTTGATTTAAAAAGTGAACTTTGGATTGTTACTTCTATAAATCCCCCACAAGCTTTTGAAGTTAATTTTCCTGAAGAACCTATAGAAATTAATGACTTTACACAAATAGCAGGTCCTAATCTTAATGTTTCTGTTAAGGATAAAGTTAATAATTCTTCACAAAATTTATCATATAATAATATAATATCTAGTGCTCCTACAAGCTCCCAAAACCAAATAAACAGTTTATTAAAAGAGTCATCTATTAATATTAATGTAGATTATACTAATTTTAATAATTTTATTCATTTTAGTTCTGCTCAAACCCGCATTGAAAATTTTTACTATAAAGTAGGTTTAATTGAAACTTATACATCAGAATCATTAACTTTAACTAATATAACTAGTTCTAATACAAGTAAAAATATAATTCAAAAGAAAATATCAAACCTTATAGAAAATTTTGATAGATTTGAATATTTTATGTATTATAGTAGTGGTTCTAGTATTTCATACCCAAAATCCAACTCAACTTTACCTTATACTTTATCATCTGTTACCAGTCCACAAGTATTAACTTGGTTAGGTAGTATAGATGAAACTAATTCAAATTATGGAGGCCAATTATTGTCTGCTTCTAATTATGATAATAATAATCCTAATTATTTATTCTATTCAATCCCTGAATATTTAAGAGAAGATTTTTCAAATCAACCCTATGAATTATTTGTTGATATGGTTGCCCAATATTATGATAATGTTTGGTTATATACAAAGGATATTACACAAAAATATAATGCAGATAATAGATTAGATTTTGGGGTTTCAAAAGATTTAGTAGCAGATGCTATTAGAGATTTTGGTTTAAAATTATACCAAAATAATTTTTCAAATAAAGAATTATACACAGCATTCTTAGGAATGACCCCAGAAGGTTCATTATTCCCATTTCCAGAAATAACAGGATCAATGCCTGTACCTACAGGAATGGAATTTGTAAATACAATGATTTCAGCATCAAATGATGTTATATCAATGGATGATACTAATAAATCTTTATATAAAAGAATATATCATAACATCCCATACTTGCTCAAATCAAAAGGAACTCTTGCTGGATTACGAGCATTAATAACCTCATATGGTATACCTGATACTATACTAAAAATATCTGAATTTGGTGGAAAAGATCAAGTAAATGCTAATGATTATGATTTGTATTTTAATAATTTTAATTATGCTTTAGGAGTAGGACCTAACACAAATTTTGTTTCCTCATCTTGGGCTATAAATAGTGCTTGGGTAGGTGAGGATGGTAGACCTTCAACAGTACAATTAAGATTTAAATCAGAGGAATTTCTACCTACTAGCTTATCTCAATCTTTGTGGCAAGTACATGGATCTGGTTTAACAGGAGAACTTCTTTTAGACTACAGTGGTTCGGGTTTAATTAGTGAGTCTTATGCCGGCTCAATTCCCTCATCTTCTTACCAATATGCTAATTTAAGGTTTATTCCCCAAAATGATGCTCCTAATATAAGTGCTAGTATATCATTACCTTTTTATAATAATGATTGGTGGTCAGTTATGGTTACTACTGATCAAAATAATACTTTTAATTTATATGCAGGTAATAAAATATATAATGGAAATGATGGAACCTCTATTGGATATTATGCTTCTTCATCAGTTGCGGGTGCACAAGTAGAAGCTTGGAATACTGGGACTACTTCAATATTTGCTTCGGCTTCATTAAATTATTCTCAGTATAAAAGTTTTTCAGGATCACTACAAGAAATAAGATATTACACCCAACAAATAAGCGAAAGTGTATTTAAAGATTATGTTATGAATCCTTTATCTTTTGAAGGTAATGGAATTAATAGTGCACCTGATCAATTAATATTTAGAGCAGATTTAGGAAGTGAATTAGATACTAATACTATTTCTTCTATACATCCTAAAGTAACTGGTTCTTGGGCTACTACTTCATCTTTTACTAGTAATAGTAATTTTATAATACCTAATGCTAGGCCCTACCCTTTAGGAACATATGAAACTAATATCGAAACATTCTTTTTAGACCAACCAGCAGTAGGTATAAAAAATAGAATAACAGATAAAATTAGATCAGAAAGTGATACTCTACCTTCAGGTAGTGTGTTATCTCCTATTCGTAGATTATCTCAAACTACTGAAGCAAGTGCTTCATATACAGACAATATAAACTATTTAGAGGTAGCATTTTCACCCCAAAACCAAATTAATGATGATATTATATCTCAAATGGGTCATTTTAATATTGGTGATTATATAGGTGATCCAAGACAAAGGTCTTCATCTGCCCAAATTTATCCTGATTTAAATGATTTAAGTGAAGAATACTTTAAAAAATATATTAAACAATATGATCTAGTAGATTTTGTTAGACTAATAAAATTTTTTGATAATTCATTATTTAAAATGATTAAGGATTTTATTCCTGCAAGAACAAGCTTAGCATCAGGTTTAGTAGTAAAACAACATTTATTAGAAAGAAATAAATATAAACAACCTACAGTACAGTCCCCTATAAATGAATTATTAACAGGTTCTATCCAATCTAAACAAATATGGAATACTGCTTCACAGGCAACTGAAATGTCTTCATCTTTAATAGAAAGTTTTAATGGTGGAGCAGCAGGTATGTTTAATCCTTTTAATAATGAATATGAATTTTTTATTTCTTCTTCTATAACTACATTAACAGTTAATACTAATGTTAGTGCAAGTTTACTTGAACCTAGTTTATTAAGTTATAATTCAGGTGATGCTCCCGCTGGTGGTGGATTATATATAAATATTACTAATGGTACATCTTATTCCCAAAATGCACATAATATTTCACATTTTAATACTTATATTAGTGAAGGAAACGCACTGTATGCTGTAGCTTTTCTTACAGATAATTTAGATTCAAATTTAAACCCCCTCCAAGGAAGTTCAGCTTTAAATTTTTTCTTAGATGGAGATAGTAGACCAACCCCAATAGCTAAATTATCTAGTATATTAACTACATCAACAAATACAGGAGCTAAAGTATTTCAAACAGTAAGACCTTCTGTTACTTCAGATGCTACTGATGTTAGTACTTTAGGAATAGATAATTTAGGGAGCAGTGTTGTATTTTTCTTTGTTATAGATAATACCCCTGCTTCAGGTAATATTGAAAACGGGTATTTGGGTTCTGACATATTAGCTAATAATTTTATAAATTCATCCTCAATTGCCCCAAACCAAACAATTTTTCATGATGTTTATACTTATTCAACATCCCCCCAATTTAATATAACCCAAAGTTATTCAATTACTACCCCTTCATTATCTGGTTCTGTAACTAGAATACATAGGTCTGAAGATGAATTTTATAATGGTGAGTTAAGTGGTTCTACTCTAGTAGTATCAAATGGGGAATTAAACGAAGACTGTGAACAATTTAAATTTGTAAACCCTCAAGGTGGAAAATATGGGATTAGAACATATTCAAGTGCATCAGGTGATAGTTTTGGAGTTTTTATAAATTCTAATCAAAAACCCCTAAATGGTTTTATTCAAACTTATTTTATTGAAGATAATCAAACAGGAATCCCAACAGCAAACCCAGTTGCACCACCTGTATCAGGTTAAAAATATTATACAAAATGGCAGGACAAATAAAATATATTAAAGTATCAAGAATAGACGGAAATGGTGTTAATATTACTAACGCTTTAGAAACTCTATCTACTATAATTATTCCTTCGGGTTCGGACAATGTTCCATTTCAAATAGAAAGTGCTACTCGATTCCCAGATTATTATTTATACTATGTAACCCCTCCAATTAATTATAATTTTTCTTCGGATATTACTAGTTCAGTAAACTATAATATTTTAACTACTCCTAAAAATTCTAATAATGTATCAGCAGTACAATATACTCCAATGCCCATATCTTTAGGAACAATAAATTCAGATTCTTTTGATTTTATACAATCTGCAACCTCATCAATAATTCCAGGTGCTGGGGTTTTAACTTATTTTTCACCTCCAACAGACTTACAGAATAATAACCAAGTTTATATAAAACTCCAAGGCACTGCTAGTGTTAATGGAAGTGGAGGTACTGGGTTATTTGAATTTGTAAAAGGAAATATTAATGATTTTAATGCTGGATCTGGAATTCAAGTAGGGACAAATGTTTTTATAAATCCTAATGCTTCTGCTAGTTTAGATATGGAAGTAAATACTACAATAAATTTTGGAGAAGTAATATATCTAAGACTTAGAGAAGGTAGTAATAATTTTAATGTTACTACTTTAACTTTCTCCCTAGAAACTTTTTTACAAATAACAGGATCCTCAAATGGAGTTGCAAAACAAGATTTACCTTTAGAACCATTTTTCACTTCTCCTTTTTATGGAACTGATTGTGATGTAACATATGGAAATGCTTCTCAACCTGTTTCTAATCCATTCTTACAAGGTATAGATTATGGAAATGGTACTATAATTCCTATAAATAATGATGCTATTATAAGTGGATCTGCTACTAAAGGAACCGTTCCCGAATCTTACTATACAGCTTTATCTAGTGTTAATATAAAATATAATGGTTCTAAAATTCAATCTAGTGATGTAAATATATTTAATCCCCTAGCTAGAGAAACTGATTTTGGAGACCCAACTAATATAGGAACATATGGTCAAACTCCTTCTATATCGTTAAACCAATCATTAGTAGCATATTGTGATTGGATTGGGGGCACAACACCTGAACTTAATAATAAAGTAGCAGCCCATATTAAATATTTAATAAATGAAAATGGAGATGCAATATCCCCTAATTTATCACCTATAACTATAAAAGATGTACAAAATAATTTTACAAAAGGAAAAAGTATTGAAGTATCTTTAATAGACCCTGCTGCGGGTTCAGGGATGCAAGTGTTAAATGGGAATAAAGAAATATTAAAAGGAGGATACAGAGTTGAACCTATTTTATATTCTCAAATTCCAAATTCTCCTTTTTCTTCTAGTATTACTTTAGAAACAAGTTCGCTCTTACCTGTAACTGATGTAAGAAACTCGGCCATTAGAAATTCATCTCAAACGGCAACAGCTGGTGCTAGTAATACTTTAATATGTACAACAGAATTATTTGATCTTGTTAATAGTTATAATAATGGTACTGGAGCTTACACAGTACAATCAGCTACTGTAGAAAGTGGAGTAGATTTAATATTTAAAGCTCAATTAGTATTATTAGCACTTGGTACAGCAGGAGGATTAATAGATATTAGAATAGAAAATACTACAACTGGGGAATTAGTAGTACAAGATAATCGAACTCATTTTGGTTCTGGCAATGCTCCAGTAGAGCACACTTTTAATATCTCAGGAACAGTATTAAGTAATGAATTAGTTGCTGGACATGTTTATAAAGTATTAGTGGATTTAAGTGGTTTTGGTCCTACTAGTGCAACTATTTTATCTGGAGCTACTTTTGAAACCTCCCAAATCCCTTCAGCTACAACTGATGCTTTAATAACTGGATCCATGTGGGAATTTTCGGCATCAAGACAAGATGTTTTAACTTCTACAAATAATACTCTAAACCGAAGTTATAATTTTTTAAAACAGGAACCTATATCAAATTCGGGATTTAATAATCCACAATTTTTATTTACTGTAGAACCAGGAGACCAGTTTAGATTTCAAAATGATGAATCTAAAGTGTATAATATTATAAACGTTATAGCCCCTGATCAAGAACCTGAGGGTAAAATTAAATTATTTTTAGATAGAGATGTTTCAACATCCATAAATAAAGATTATTTTCTTATAAGAAGGTTTGTAGATGATGGGTCTTATATTATTTTTGACGAAAATAAACCAGCGGGTGCATCTGGAGCAGCTTTTATTAAACCTAGATTTACAACCGATATATTAAATAAAGATGTAGACCAATTTATACAAGACTTAAAAAGTAAAAATTTACTAACTTAATAAAAAACAAACAAAACGTGTATTTATACACATATAATTAAACACAATGGGATATTTAAATAATCAAGTAGTAACAGTTGATGCTATTCTTACAAAAAAAGGTAGACAACTATTAGCTCAAAATGACGGTTCATTCAGAATCACGCAATTTGCACTAGCAGATGATGAAATAGATTATACACTTTATAATCCAAATAATTCTCAAGGTTCTTCATTTTATGGAGAGGCAATAGCAAATATGCCTTTACTAGAAGCATTTCCTGATGATTCTCAAACTATGAAATATAAATTAGCTACTTTACCAAGAGGTACGGCTAAATTACCTGTATTAGATTTAGGTTATTCTGCTATAACACTAAAACAGGGAGCTTCCCTAGCCATAACCCCAGAAACATTAAATTACTTAGGAAATTCGGCATTAAATGAAACATCAGGATATACTGCAACTATAGCAGATGTTAGAACAATGGCCACATTTAACGGAGTAGGAATTCAAAGCACAGCAGCTACACAACAAAATTCTACATCAACAACAACATTAGGTACAAATGTATCCTCAACTGTAATAGGATCTCAAATCAATTTAAGAGCAACAACCGTAAATACTTTATTTGGATCTAATACTCAATTAAATACTACAATAACTGTAGTAGGTTTAGATAGTGGAGCTAGATTAACAATACCTGTTACAATTACTAAAACTTCATAAAAATGGGATATAAAAGATTAGACGCCGAAGATTTTGTAGTTAGTGCTGATGCAGTACAATCTACAGCATGGTCAACAAATGTAGCTACCTTAAGTACATTTTTTACTTCATCAGTTCAAGCTGCGGGCACTTCAGGAAATTATTATTTAAGTGTGTACCAATCTGACCCTTCAACAACAGGGGCAGCTATCCAATTTGATATAGCTTATGGAAATAGATTAGGGCTTGGAAGTGAATATTTTAATAGTGCTTATACAAATCTAACCCCAGCAACTTCAATATATGGTCAGTATAGATCTATGATATTAGAAGATGAAAATTCCAATTTTCAGTTTGGTACTGATACTAATGTTTACACCTCTAATGATTTTTGGGCTTTATCTATAGATAGAGCTAGATACAAAGAAAAAATTTTTCCACAAACATTTAATCTACAAATTTCTGGGTCTGGGGGATTACTTCACTTAACTAGTAATGTAAATAATACCTCGGTTCAAACTTTTTTAGGTTCTTCTAGAGTACTACAAGTAGTATCTGGTTCAGATGGTACACCTGTAACTGGTGGGGGCGAAGTCACAAACTCAGGATCTTATGGTTTACTATTCCCAGAATTAGGAACTATTTTATTAAATCCTGCAGCTATTTCTCAATCTATACAAGTAGATGCTAACATATCAGCTAATTTAACTAATGGTACTAACCAGGCTACTTTATATAATGCTATAGATTTAGGATCTTCTTTTACGTTAAACTCAGAAGAAACCATTACATCAGATTATGTATTTGTTAGATCAAGAAATTCGGAATTTAATTATTCAACTAATCCTTCTTTTATATCAGGTTCAACTGGAGAAGTAATATTTGATACTTTTATTAATAATCCCCAAACTTTTATTACTACTGTAGGGATGTATAATGATGCAAATGAGTTAATAGCCATAGCTAAATTATCAAGACCATTACTTAAAGACTTTACAAAAGAAAGTTTAATAAGGGTTAAATTAGATTTTTAGGATGAATGAGTGTTTACAAGTCATTAACAACATCGGATGTTATATTAACTCCATTTAAAGTAAATAAATCTTTTTCTTTTCAGGGTGCAAGTGCAATCACTGCCTCTAATGTAGGTATAGATCGATTTCGAGGTAAAAATATTACTTATATTTCTGGATCAGATACAACGGGCCAAATTAAAACTCAATCTCAAGCTTTAATATATAATTCTATAAAACAGTTATATTATACAAATTATCTTTCATCTAGTAATGGTTCTTCTGCTAATATACCCATAATAAACCCTGATAGTACAATAACAGCAAATGGAGGTTCTAATCAACCTATGTATGAAAATTATTTATCTAATACATTATTAGCAAATAGAGTATTTCCTACCGGTTCTAATGATGTTATAGGAGTAATGTCCATACCTTCAAATTTATTTGGGGAATATATAAAACCAGGAACTTTTTCTTACATTAATTCAATTGCTGCTTATACTGATGATGGTGAAGGGGGATTAATTAGTGGAAGTACTAAAGTAGGAGATATAATATATAAACATGGTATGGCCATAATGACTGCAAATAACCTCGCACATACTAATAGATTTGTTCTTGATTCCAACATTACATGTTCTTTTCAAAGTACAATGACAATACATGAATCGCAATATAAATGTACTTTAAATCCAAATGAATTTACATATACTCAAAACCCATCTGCTATTACAGGTAGTTCAAATAGTGGAGTAGTTTATGATTTTTTAACTGGTTCATATTTTCAACCCTATATTACAACCGTAGGATTATATAACAATGCAAACCACCTCTTTCTTCCTTCCTTTCTTTCC